>Ga0209516_1000107_pt1 | contig 24599 bp, 20 predicted proteins | sample Napbiome12C3dose_FD_187716 | JGI IMG/M metagenome (GOLD analysis project Ga0209516, IMG submission 187716) | Groundwater microbial communities from S. Glens Falls, New York, USA - Naphthalene biodegradation metagenome 12C3dose (SPAdes) (version 2) ... | reverse complement strand
GAATGATTTCTTCTACAACAATACAACATCTACGATGTTGAATCATGTAAAGTCAACGACTCGTAGAGCGGCTAACGTCCATTGTTTATCTGCCTCGTAGAGGCAGTATTATTGTAAAAACATCGTCCACACAAATGGTAATCCTCGTAGAGGATTGATAAATGTTTAAGATTTCATCAAAGACACATCACGCTGAGTAATTACTTGAAATCTTATTAAACCTTGACAAGGTTAATCGAATAATTAAATTTTAGTGATGCCATGAGTGTATCAATTGACAGAATATTCAATTCCATTTTTTCAGAAACTATGCGTATGCATGCTTCGCATAAAAATAAACTCATGGCATCACTTTACTTCTTGATCCGAAAATTGCCGTGCCGATGCGAACCAGCGTTGCCCCCTCTTCAATAGCAACGTCAACATCATGCGTCATGCCCATCGAAAGAACCGTCATCGGCGTTTTGAGAAATCCTCCTGCATTCGCCTCGTCAAAGATCGACCGAAGAATTTTGAATGCGGAACGGGACTCTTCTTTGTTATCCGTAAACGGACCGATCGTCATCAATCCTTTGAGATGAAGAGCGGGAAACTGTGAAATCTCCTTCAATAACTTTATTGCCGAATCCGGCCGTACGCCGAATTTTGTCGCTTCTTCGGATGTATTAACCTCTACCAGCACATCGATCATTCGCTGCACTTTTTCTGCCCGTTTGTGAATTTCCGCCGCAAGACCCGTGCTGTCAACGGAGTGGATCATGTGGATCCATCCCGCAATATATTTTACTTTGTTCGACTGCAAATGTCCGATAAAATGCCACCGAATTGGTTTTCCCTCAAGTGCATTTTTCTTTCCCGTCAGTTCCTGCACATAATTTTCACCAAAATCGACCACGCCCGCTTCCACTGCTTCCTTGATCTTTTCGACGCCAAATGTTTTGCTGACTGCAATCAACTCAACGGATCGTGGATCCCGTCCCGCCCGAAAACATGTTTTTGCAATGTTTTCCTTAATATTTTTAATGTTTTCGGCAACCATACTTCAAAGTTAAGTGGAAATATAATTCATTATCACGCTAAAAACAATAAACTATCACATAAAGAATCAGATGCAGACTGTGTATAACCGGCGATATTTCGAAAAAACAAAGGAGTACTCCCAACAAAAATCCCCCGAACATTGCGGGGGATAGTGACAATCCGGTGAATATCACCGCAATTACTTCTTCGATTTTGATTTGGGTTTCGGCTTGTTTGAGGTTGTAGAGCGTATGGTAAGGACAGGACATGGAGCTTTGCGCACGACTTTTTCTGCGACGCTTCCCAGTATGGTGTGCTGAATTCCTGTACGACCGTGGGTATTCATCACGATAAGGTCGAAACCGTTCTTTCCGGCAAAATGCACAATTTCCTGCGATGCATTCCCTTCGACCAGTTGGGTATGTACTTTGGTCTTAAATAACTTTTCCGTTGCCGTGGTGAATGTTTTCAGACGTTTCTGTTCTTGAAACATGATCTCTTCGCGGAATTTATCGAAGCTCAGATCGACCGTGTGGTACGCGACCGTCGGCAAATTATCGACACAATACAGCAGGGTGATCGATGCTTTTTCTTTCGATGCAAGCCACACCGCAAATTCCATTGCGGAACGCGATTCTTCCGAGAGGTCGGTTGTTACTAGGATTTTTTTTATTGTGATCATAATGCCTCCACAAAATTATGTGCGGCGTTGTTCTTCATTGACCTGAATCTTTTGCAGATCGGTGATCGATTTATTGATCCGTGAATACACTTCCATCAACTTAGAACGAACCTTTGCATAATCCAACGGATAATTCGGATGTTCTTCGTAAAATTTCAGCACCTTCTCAACTTCCAGCGATAGAGCACTCAACGATTTTTGATCGTCAATAATAGATTCTATATCGTTGCGTAACGATGACATTATCACTTTCTCCTTACAAGGTTCCAAATCGGTTACGTACATCCCGCTCTAATTCCTCTCGAAATGCCGGATGAGCAATGGCAATAAGCGCTTTCGCCCGTTCACGAAGATTTTTGCCGAACAACGATGCCACGCCGTATTCGGTCACAACATACCGTACATCGCCGCGTGTGGTGACAACTCCGGCGCCGTGTTTCAAAAACGGAACGATCCGGGACACTGTTCCGTTTTTTGCCGTCGACGGCAGTGCAATGATCGCTTTGCCGCCTTTCGATGCGGAGGCACCGCGGACAAAATCGAGCTGACCGCCGAAACCGCTGTAGATCAATGGTCCCATTGAATCGGCGCACACTTGCCCCGTAATATCGATCTCAATCGCCGAATTGATGGAGACCATCTTTTCATTCTGAGCGATGTGGAACGGATTATTGGTATAATCCGACGGTAAAAATTCGAACATCGGATTATCGTTCACAAATTCATACAGCCGGCGCGTACCAAGAACAAATGTCGCGACAGCTTTTTTGGGATGAAAATTTTTTCGGGCGTTGGTCACAATTCCTTTTTCAATCGCCCGCAGCACGCCGTCGGAGACCATTTCGGAATGGATACCGAGATCTTTTTTCCCTTCCAATTCGGACAGTACGGCGTTCGGAATTCCGCCAATGCCTAATTGCAGGGTCGAACCGTCCTCGATCAGCGGTGCGATGTGCTGTGCGATGCGTTGCTCAATGTCGGTGAATTCCGGCATTTCCAGTTCCACCAAATGGTCGCTGTGTTCAACGATATGGTCCACATCCGAAATATGGATGAATGTATCGCCGTGGGTTCTCGGCATATATTCGTTCACCTGAACGATGATCGTCTTGCCGTAATCGACCGCAGCTTTGGATGCCGCGCATTCAACGCCTAAACTCATGTAGCCGTAATCGTCGGGGGGCGAGACCATGACAAAAACAACATCCATCGGTATCGCTCCGCTCGTGATCACCGAAGGGATGTCCGAAAGAAAAATGGGAATATAATCGGCTCTTCCTTTGCTCACCGCTTCGCGTTCCGCCTGACCGACAAAAAATGCCGCGTGGTGAATGTGTCCCTTCATACTGTCGTCGGCAAACGGATCTTCACCGAGCAGTAGCAAATGAAAGATCGAAACATCCTTCAGTGCATCTTTGCGTTGAGCCAGTTGACGCATGAACTCAGTCGGCGATGCGGCGTTGCCACTGGCGAATACATTGTCTCCGGACTGCACGAACAACGCCGCCTGTTCCATCGAAATACATTTGGCATTATAGTCCGATGTAAAATGCGTCGGATGAAACGTGTGGATGATGTCGCTGTTATAGTGTTCTGTATGCATATTGATCTTGGGTAATCGAATTCTGCCTCTCAACAATCGGCGTTATGGTTTTCGCAGAATTCTGTTGACCGCAGTGAAATCCTATTATTTCAGATTGGCCAATTGAAACTTGAACTTGATCGCAACCCACACTTGAATGGGTCCCGTATTCATATACGCCGGAGTGAATCGATATTTTTTTGCCGCGGCAACAGCGGCCTCACTAAAGACGCCGGCAGCGTCTTCTTTTACGACGACAACTTTTTTCGGTTTACCGGTCTTATCGACCAGGATGTTCACCCACACTGTCCCCTCCATTCCCGCCCGCCGGGCAATCTCTGGATATTCCGGTTTTACCGCCTGAACGATCTGAGGTTGTTTTTCCACCGGAATGAACTCATTCATTCCCGGTTCATCTTCAATCTTGATATCATCGGAGATCTCGATACTTTCCCCTCTGCCCGTTGCTTCTCCATCAACACCGGGTCCAACGATGGAACTCATTTCGGTTTGTGTTGCGATTGTTTGTTCGGGATTGATCTCCGCATCCGGAACAGGAATCGGGGTACCGATATTCGGCTTGCCGATCCTTGCCACACCGACGACCGGTGCGGACATTGAGTTGGTGATCGACGGCGGCGGACCAAGATCACTGTATTTCATAATGCGCACCTTGACCACCGCCGCATCGTCTTCCAGACTGTTGAGATGTTGAATGCCGTAATACGCACCAACCAATGCAAAATGAACGATACCGGATATGAACAAGCCCCGTTCCAGATTGATACGAAGCGCACGGCGCAGATCTATCCGTGCAATATCAACAGAATACGGAAGACCTGAATATACGGGTGAGGTTTTGGGTCGAAAGTTCGGGATATGAAAACCGCCAACTTTGAAAGAAACCGGATGTGCCATACCGTTGCTCCCTTCTTCTTTCTTCTTAATAAAAAAGGGAGCAAAGAGTGTGCCGCCTGCAAAACGAATTTTTCTGTGAATTTATTACACCTTTCATCTTTGCCTTTCCAATTTTTGAGAAGGAAGAAATGGGATTCTCAACCCTGCAAAATAAAAAATCCCGACACTCACATGTCAGGATTTGTGTGAAAGTTCTGCAGAACGGAGAAGATCACCTGTTTTCCGCATTGGGACACCCTAAGAAACAAACGAATTGGATTGTGTGTGATTTATTTTTGACAACCTCGTAGAGGTTATATTGTTGTAGATAAATATTCAACCCACATATTTCAATCCTCGTAGAGGATTTATTTATAATATTTCCTTGCTGACAAACGTCAATCAAAAAAAACAATTGATCCTCTACGAGGATCTTTTTTCCAGAGATATGTCTTATTACAAAAATTAAACATCTACGATGTTTTACACTAATAAAAATATTTGATTTAAACTTAATTGAAAGCAAACCGCCTGGCTCTACCGTTCTATTCTTGCAAGAGAATGACAAAAACATCACGAACCATTTTTGGGGACACCCGAGCTAATCAAAAATCCTTTGATTCTAAACCATTTTTTCAACTTTTTGACCTTTTTTTAAAAACTGCTGAAAACAGGAAATGGGATTCTCAACCCTGCAAAATAAAAAATCCCGACACTCACATGTCAGGATTTGTGTGAAAGTTCTGCGGAACGGAGAAGATCAGAATTCCGGTTCCATCTCCCATTTTTCCGGCGATCGCCAGAGTTGTGATAACAGCATATCGCGCATCAAAATAAATTCTTTCGGAAGCCTGTCGTACAATTTGATGAAGAGTTCTTCGTGCGAAAGAATTTCGTTCTTCCACAACTCTCGATCAATAGACATCAATTCATAAAAATGTTCCTGCGAGATATCGTGCCAGCCGACCCAGTCCATATCTTCATGGCGAGGCATCCATCCTAAAGGACTTTCGATTGCAAATGCATTTCCATGCACGCGATCAACGATCCATTTTAATACACGCATGTTCTCGCCAAATCCGGGCCATAAAAAATTACCTTGTTGATCTTTGCGGAACCAGTTCACGTTGAAGATGCGCGGGGGATTATGGATCTCTCTTCCGATCTGCAGCCAATGGTTAAAATAATCTGCCATGTGGTAACCGCAGAACGGCAACATCGCCATCGGATCGCGGCGAACTTCACCGGTTGCTCCGACGGCGGCAGCAGTTGTTTCCGATCCCATTGTTGCCGCCATGTACACGCCGAAGTTCCAATTGAATGCTTGGGTGATGAGCGGAACCGTATTGCTCCGTCGTCCGCCGAAAATAAATGCACTGATCGGAACGCCGGCGGGATTTTCCCATTCCGCATCGATGGAAGGGCATTGGCGTGCCGGCACCGTGAACCGTGCGTTCGGATGTGCCGCCGTCCGTCCGATCTCGGGAGTCCATTCTTTCCCATGCCAGTCGATCAATTGTGCCGGAGGTGTTTTTGTCATTCCCTCCCACCACACATCGCCATCGGGCGTCATCGCAACGTTCGTAAAGATCGTATTCTTTTCGATCGCTGCCATCGCATTCGGATTTGTTGTCATGGAAGTGCCGGGAGCAACACCGAAATATCCCGCTTCGGGATTGATCGCATATAATTTCCCATCGGGACCGGGTTTGATCCACGCGATGTCATCGCCGACGGTCGTTACCGTCCACCCACCGAATGATTTTGGCGGGATCAGCATGGCAAAATTCGTTTTCCCGCACGCGCTGGGAAATGCGGCGGCAACGTACGTTTTTTGTCCCAGGGGCGATTCCACTCCGAGGATCAACATATGCTCTGCAAGCCAGCCTTCATCACGCGCCATCACGGAGGCGATGCGGAGCGCGAAGCATTTTTTTCCCAGCAGCGCATTGCCGCCGTAACCGCTCCCGTACGACCAGATACTTCGCTCTTCGGGAAAGTGCACGATATATTTGTTCTCTTTGTTGCAGGGCCAGGAAACATCCTTTTGTCCGGGTACGAGGGGCATGCCTACAGAATGAATGCACGGAACAAACTCTCCGTCCTCTCCCAGAACATCATACACTTTCTTCCCCATCCGTGTCATAATCCGCATGTTCACCACCACGTACGGAGAATCGGTGATCTCAATTCCGATATGGGAGATCGCTGATCCGAGCGGACCCATGCTGAACGGAATAACATACATCGTTCTCCCTTTCATGGATCCGTCGAACAATGCGGTGAGCGTTGTTTTCATTTCGCGCGGATCGATCCAATAGTTGGTGGGTCCTGCATCGGCACGACGGCGACTGCAAATAAATGTGCGGTCTTCAACACGGGCAACATCGGAGGGATCCGACAATGCAAGGAAACTATTCGGTCGTTTTCCCGGATTCAGACGCTTGAATGTACCCGATGTGACCATTAATTCGCACAGATCGTCGTATTCTTTCTGCGAACCGTCGCACCAATGGATCGCATCGGGCTTCGTTAGATCGGCAATTTCTTTCACCCAGGCTTTCAGCCGGTCGTGATTTACATAAGATGGATATTCCATGATGTTTCCTTTGAATTGTATATGTCAGATATAGTGTTCAGTTCGGTGTACACTAAATGTTTCAACACACCCATACCATCATGTACTTCAGGGTGGTTCCAAAAACTATGTTTTTATCAAGATGTCTGACATCTTATTAATCGAGACAACAAATTTCGTCAATGTTTACAGGTTCTATAAGCCAGATGTCTGATATCTCCATAATTTTAGAGGAGATATTTTTGAGTTTTTGGAACTACCCTTCATTTATTCTTTAGCGGAATTTGCAGCTCTTCCATTTTACGATAGAGAGTCGAAAGACTCAATCTCAATCCCTGAGCAACTTTCTCCTTGTCGGAATTCGCGTCGCGAAGCTTTGATTCGATATACTGGCGTTCAAAATTCCGAACGGCATCCCTTAAGGAAAGCGTATCGATCGGCGCTGAGGAGGATGAGTGATCGACCAAAGGCTGAATATCTTCGGGTAAATTTTGAACATCAATATATTCTTCATCACAAAAGATCATTGCTCGTTCTACGACATTTTGCAGTTCGCGCACTTGTCCTTTCCATTGATGACGGATCAGCGCATTCATCGCCTGATTGGTGATCCCTTTGATGTTCTTTCCCATTTCTTTCCGGAGGTCGGCAATAAAGCTGTTCACCAGAAGAGGAATATCATCGATCCGTTCTTTCAGTTCCGGCAGGTGCACTTCAACGACATTCAGCCGGTAATAAAGATCTTCGCGGAATTTTCCTTTGGCGATCTCCTCTTTCAGGTTCCGGTTCGTCGACGCAACGATACGGACGTCGATCGTGACCGGATCGTTGCTTCCCACAGGATATATTTCTCTTTGTTCCAACGCGCGCAGTAATTTCACCTGCATTTGATACGGCATCTCGCTGATCTCATCCAGCAGCAATGTTCCGTTGTGAGCCACCTTAAAGACGCCGTCTTTATCGCTCACCGCGCCGGTAAACGATCCTTTTTTGTGTCCAAACAACTCGCTCTCAAACAACGTTTCGACGATCGCACCGCAGTTGACGGCAATAAAACGTTTATTTCTTCTGTTGCTGTGGTAATGAATTGCGCGCGCCACCAATTCCTTTCCGGTACCGCTGACTCCGGTAATCAGTACCGTTCCGTCGCTGGCGGAAACTTTCTGGATCGTCGTAAACACCCGCTGCATTGCATCGCTTTTGCCGATAATATTATGAAAATCGTATTTCCGGTTGACCTCCTGGCGAAGCAGTGCATTTTCTAGTATGGCGCTCCGGTGTTCGAACAATTTTTTTACACGGAACAACAGATCATCGAACTCGATCGGTTTTATGATGTAATCGTACGCACCTTTGCGGAGGGCGCCGATTGCTGTTTCGACCGAGGCGTACGCCGTAATGATAATGACAAATGTTTGCGGCGATCGTTGCGTTACCTTTTCCAATAACTCAACGCCCCGCATCACCGGCATTTCGATATCGCTGATCACAAGATCGTACGACGTGTCGGAGATCTTCTCGAACGCGACACCTCCGTTCTCCGCTTGATCTACATCATACCCTTCTTTCGTGAGGATCATTGCGATCGACTCGCGGATGATCTCTTCATCGTCAACAACAAGAATTTTTTCAGACATTGCGTGCACCTTTCATCGGTAATGATACAATAAACTTTGTCCCTGTTCCCAGTTCGCTTTCCACATGGATATCGCCGCCGAAGTTTTTAATAATCCCCAGACTGACCCATAAGCCGAGTCCCGTTCCTTTGCTGGCTTCTTTTGTCGTGAAGAAGGGATCGAATATTTTCGATAATTGATCTTCTGCAATTCCCGTTCCGGTATCTTCCATGATGACATCTACAAAATCGCTTTTCAGGCGTGTTGAAACGGAAATTGTGCATTGTCTTCCCTCGCAGGCATCAACGGCATTCATAAGGATATTAAGAAATACCTGCACCAATTGATCCGACACCACAGAGACCTGCGGCAGATCGTTCTGTAATTGAATTTCAAATTTGATGTTGCGGACTTTTTTCCCGTATTGGACGATGTTCAGCGCTTCTTTCACCACGTTGTTCACGTTCACATCCTGCTCAATGTGCGGCGAAGGGCGTGAGAAGTCAACGAGTTCACGGATAATTTTAGTGATGCGGTTGATCTGATTCTTCACCAGCTCAAGTTTATCCTTAATAAACTCATCATTGGTCGAGCGTTGTAATATCTGTACCAAGGATGAAATGGACGTAAGAGGATTTCCGACTTCGTGGGCAATTCCCGCCGCCAGTGTTCCGAATGTTTCCATTTTTTGAGAGCGGACAAGCTGCTGTTCCAATATTTTTTGCTCGGTAATATCCCGATGGGCTCCCAAAAACCCGATCACTTTTTTATCCTCTGCAATGATCGGCGATATGACCAATTCACTGTAGAAGAGTTTACCGTCTTTGCGCCGGTTTTGAACTTGGCCGACCCATTGTTCGCCGGAAAGAATTTTTGACCAGACTTTTCTCCAAAATTCTTTCCCGTGTTTTCCGCTGTTAAGAATCCTAGGATTTTCCCCGATGAGTTCTTCTTTAGAATATCCACTAATTTTTATGTACGCAGGATTCGCATAAATAATTTCTCCTTTTGCATTCGTAATTTGAATCGGGTTTACCGTTCGGTAAATTACTTCGGAAAAGCGAAGGAGATCCAGTTCTTTGTCGTGTAATTCCGTAATATCCTTTACAAGAACAAGATACAGTGCATTTTCGGGATCGCCAATTTTATTTACCGACACTTCTGAATACGTATGATCGTGTTGATTAAAATAAAATTCTGAACGAAACATCATCCAATCTTTCGTCAGCGCTTCCTGAAACAATCTTTTCCCTTCGTCGTCAAGACATTCCACTAAATTCTTTGCATGAATACTGCTGTTTCGTACTCTGGTATTCACTTCAATAATTGAAGCGGACGAATCTAAAATAAATGCGTAACGAGGAAGAGAATTAAATAGCGATATGTAGGTTTCTGTTGATAAGTACATAATATCTTGAATAAAATACGATTATCTTACTCTGTATTCAATAAGAAACAAAAAAGTCCGCTTTCGCGGACTTGATTATGAACGTCATCATAAATGAAGCATCTATTACTACACAGGAATCCTGCCAAATTTCCCATCTTGATAATCAATAAATGTCTGGCGAAGATCGTCCATCGTATTCATAAATGAATTCAACGTGACCACGGCAACAACTCCTGCGCCGCACGAAGCAGCGCAGTGTTGTATGAGCCTTTCCGCAAACTACCGGAAATTCCTACGAGATGTATGTTTGCTGACATATTAACCTTGAACAAGCTCTATGTTAAATGTTAAATTAACGTTTTCACCGACAAGCAATCCGCCGGCTTCAAGCGCTTTATTCCATTTCAAACCCCATGCTGTTCTATCAATAGTAGTTGTTGATTTGAAGATAGCAACCACTTGTCCCCAAGGATTTTTTGTTTTTCCTTTCAATGCTGCATCAAGAACAACTTGTTTCGTTACGCCATGCATTGTAAGATCGCCGGTAATTGTATATTTACCATCTCCAACTTTTTCAACTTTCGTGCTTTTGAAAGTTATATCGTTAAATTTCTCAGCATCAAAGAAATCAGCACTTTTAAGATGTGCGTCGCGCTTTGGTTCATCGGTATCAACACTGCTTGCTTTAATCACGATATCAAGCTTCATATCTGAAAAATCATCACTAATGCTTTCCACACTTCCTGAAAAGTCTTTGAATTTTCCTGTTACTTCAGATACAACCAAATGAGCAACGGTGAAATTTATGTTGCTGTGAGATTTGTCAATTTTCCACTTATTTTGTGCGGAAAGTGTTGCAACAGCAACAAGCAAAAAGATCATGAGTTTTTTCATTGGTATTACTCCTTATATTGGTGAAAGTGTATTGCGGGTTTATTGGTGTTTTTGTTCTCTATGAATTATTATTTGTTTTTGAGAGCCAGTCCTAACTTTTTTAACAATACCGAAAGTTGATTTAGTTCATCCTCGGTCAATACCGACGCTAATTCTTCAACACATTTTGCATGCGCCGGAAACATTTCGGTAAACTTCGCTTCTCCTTTTTTCGTCAAACGGACGACGTACGCCCGCCGGTCAGCTTTATCCTGCACTCTTTCCACATATCCTTCGCGAACCAAATTATCCACCACCACGGTCATATTGCCGCCGGTGGAAAGGCGTTTGGAGCACATCTCACCGATCTTCATCGGACCCAAATGCCCAAGTGTCTCGATAACTCCGAACTGTGGGACTGTTAAACGATAACGGTCAATATCTTTTGCTGTTAACCGGGCAAAAGTATCGGCGGATCGGGCAAGTTTCACCCACATACTAAGGGCTAAATCTGCCTTTTTCCCGTATTTTTCTGTTGTTTTCATTTAATTTCCTTCAAATTTAATAATTACTAATTCTAATATCACTAATTAGTAATACTTTGTCAAGAGGTAAGGCGAGAAATTTTTTGAAATAATTAGTCGAACCTTATACGAAGTATGCTCCGCAAAAAGTAACGATGTCAGACATCTTGTTAATAGAGAACCTGCAAATTATTTGATTTGGATTAATTTAATCAGAAGATGTCAGACATCTTCTAAAACTTTGCAATGTTTTGAATTCGCCGCGGCGGGTTTCCTACTTTTTGACGGAATGGCAACAATAGAGTTGGCTATGGAATAAAAACGGAGAATAAAGGTTAGGTTAAGCGATCAATTCTGATTTGTCAAAAATCGACACGGGTATTGAGTTGTCTATTGAGGTGATGATGTTTTTAATGCGATCTGCCTCGCCATAAAACACCATGGTGAGATTGGTGGTATCAAAAATATCGGCTGTGAGCTGGTGAACCGACTCCGGCGTCACTGCGTCGATCTTCGCGAAGTATTCTTCTTTAGTTAAGATGGGAATCCCGTACCGGTCGTAATTGATCGCGCTGATGATCTTGTAATTCAGATCGAGCTGATATGCGTAGCGGTTTTTGAAAGTACCATTTCTTTCTGCAAGGCGTTGGAGAAAGTCATCGTTGGTGTTAAATGTCTCCAATAATTCCAACATTCTGGGAATCAGGTGCTGGGATGAGGTATCAGACGGATCGGAATAATATCCGACTTTCCCTTTTCTTGTTGTGGGAGGAAAAAGATATGCATAGGCACCATAACACCAGCCGTTTTTATTGCGCAATTGATCAAACAGAAAACCTTCGAAACTTCCCAGCGCATCAAGAACAAGAGATAATGTATATCGCCGCTCGTCGGATGCTGTCAAACCCTCATGTGTCCACAATAATCTATCGTTTGCTGAATCTTTAGAATGAACTATAAACACTTCTTTTTCATTCGACCGGCGGTATTCTTTTTCCGGTTCCAAAGAAAAACCGTCAGTATGCCTGGAAGATGTCAAAAGTAAAAAATGTCGTTCAATCTCGTCCAGTTCCAGATCGGAAATCACAGAAAGGAATAGAACCCCGCTGCTTTTTACTTTTTGAAAGAATTGGACAAGATCCTTTCGGGAGATTAGAGAAAGTGCGGACAGCGAACCGAATTTCCCTAAATAAGTTCTTTCAAACAGAACGTACCTGTTTGCCATCCGCAATACTTCTTCGGGATTTTGCAGAACAGAAATTAAACGGTTCTGTTCCTGCTTTTTCACTATGGTCAATTCTTCTTCCGGGAAATTGACATCGTCAATGACATGGTGAATTAGTGAAAATACTTCGCTAATATTTCTTGTAAAACACGAAATACGAATAGTGAAATCTGTTTCACTTGTTTCGGCTGAGACCGACGCTCCAAGCAGTTCAAATTTCTTTTGTAATGCTTCACGGGAATACGTTGATGTACCGTGAAACAACATCCGAGCCGTTATGGCGGCAAGCCCTGCCTGCTCTTCACGCTCTTTCTGATCGCCGGCGCCGGCAAATGTCAACGTAATTTTTGTAACAGGAACTCTTCTGTCTTGCTGGTAATAGATCGTATGATTTTTCAATTGAGCCATTTCGTTGTTTCACTGCGCGGGTGATACATATACTGTTGTCGATTTCCCGTGAAAACTTTCCAAGTTTTGTGATACATACACTGTTGTTGATTTTCCATCGATCAAATAGGTCTGAATAACTTTTTGAATGTCGGCAATCGTAACGTCAGTGTATTTTTTTAGTAACGATACTTGGTATGCAAGATCGTTAGCAAAAATAAATCCATCACCGATCAAACGGGCAAGTGATGACGGAACCGAGACATCGGAGTAAAAATCTTTTTCGATTGAATTTTTTACAATCACAAATAATTCATCATCAATCTTCCCCGAAGCCGCATCATGAAACGTTTCCTCAAGAATTGACTCAATCCCGGAGGATTCTTCTCCTTGAGAAAGCTCTGCGTAAAATTCAAAAGTTCCGAGGTCCCGTCCGGTAAAGACATCCGTGTGAACATTTCTCGCCTTCCCCGTATTGAAAAGTCGTTGTTGAAGCATGGACGTTTTTAATCCTGCAAGCACCTTCCCGGCAATGTATAATGCCGGATAGTCGGGATGAAGCATATTCCCGATATGCCACGATTTTGCCATGATTCGCTGTGTTGCTTTGGGATGAGTCAGCGACAGCGACCTGTTTTCCGTCTGTTCGGGTTCCGTTGTCACCGTTCTGTGTGAGATGGAGCTTTGTGGAAAGCGCTCATAGTGTCGATCTATCGCTTCCAATACATTTTTCGATCTCACATCCCCGGCGACAATAATGAGCGAATTATTCGGCGAGTAATATGTTTCGTAAAATTTTTGCGCTTCTTCGACAGAAAATTTTTTGATGCTTTCTTCTTCCCCGATGATCGAATAGCGATAATTGTGTCTGGTATATGCCAATTTATAGAGCTCTTCCCACAAATATCTTCCGGGATTATCGAGTCCGCGATTCCGTTCGGTCAGCACAGCCCCTTTCTCCGTTTCGAACATTTCCGGTTCAATCACCAGATTCGACATCCTGTCTGCTTCCAAACGAGAAGCCAGATCGAGTTTTTCATTGGGGAAGGTAAAAAAATAGACCGTTTGATCGCGGGAAGTATAGGCATTAATCCCTGTTCCGCCGTTACTATTCACCTCACGCTCCCATTCACCCATTTCCAGATGTTTTGTCTTGCGGAACATCATGTGTTCAAACAAATGAGCAAGCCCTTGATATCCCGCATGCTCATCTGCAGACCCGGCCTTAAACCACGTTTGGTATGTAAAAATCGGAGTCGTCGGATCTTCCACCACGGCAACCTGCAATCCGTTGCTGAAAGTAAAATGTTCTACCGAAAGGGAGCCGATGAGCGGAATCGAAGCGCTATGGGTATACATCAATTATAACCCTTCTTGAGCAAGTGCCCACGCCAAAATTGCCATTGCAATGGCGCCGAGTTCAAGCTCTCGTGGATGGACTTTATCAATGGTATCATGATTGGAATGATGATAATCGAAGTACCGCTGGGAATCCGGATTGAGTCCGATGAGTGCCGTTCCGAACGGTTTGAGTTGATTGATATCGGCACCGCCGCCGCCGCGACGAATCTTTTCGGCACCGGCAATTTCGAGGAGCGACGACCAATTTTTGATTTTTTCGAATTTTGAAGAATCTGCCGTCATGCCAAATCCGCGGGGAAGAAATCCGCCCATATCGCTTTCGATGGCGGCAATATGTTGTTCATTGTTATTCTGGGCACGGGCGGCATAAGCTTTGGCTCCACGCAAACCATTTTCTTCGTTGGCAAAAAGAACAACACGGATCGTTCGTTTCGGCTTTAGACCGAGTTCTTTCATTAGCCGGATCACTTCTATAGATTGGACAACTCCCGCACCGTCATCATGGGCGCCTGTGCCTTTATCCCAACTGTCGAGATGACCTCCGACAAGAACGATCTCATCGGGATGTTCGGTTCCGCGAATCTCCCCAATCACATTGAATGAAGGAACATCGGGAAACGTTTGACAATCCAAACGAAGTTCGATTGATTCGCCGCGGCGAATTGATACATTCTTTTCTTTTTTCAGTACATCGCTTAAACGATTTGCACCGATCGTACTGACCGCCGCAGCGGGAATTTTGTGGACGCTATCATCATAATTCATTGCACCGGTATGGGGCTCATCGTCGATGGCGTTCGTCATCGACCGAACGAGGACTGCCACCGCACCAACTTTCGCCGCTTCGATCGCCCCCTTGGAACGCTGGTCCGCAGCGCCTCCGTACGCTTCTCCTGTGTTCACCTTTGTTTTATCAAAAGGGCGGTTATAAAAAATGATCTTTCCTTTTGCTTTTTCACCTAATTGTTTCACTTCATCCAAAGAATGCACTTCTATCACTTCGGCGCGAATTCCTTTTTTGGATGTCGCAACACTTCCGCCCAATGCGCAGACCGCTAATTCTTCTCTCTTTTTCCCTGTCAAAAGAAATGCTTTTTCCGTCGTTCCTCTTACCCATTGGGGAATCATCACCGGTTCAAGCCAGACGGAATCACAGTGCGCCTGTTTCAGTTTTTGCACGGACCAACGAACAGCTTTTTCGTAATTATCCGATCCGCTTAACCGATGACCGACGGTTGAGGTCAATTCCTTGAGCATGTCGTACGCAGCAAGCGTTTCAAGTCCTTTGTTTTTGATCTGTTCGGCTACTTCGCGGTGAGAGGGTTGTGCAGATAACAATGAAACTAATGCAATATGGAAGAACACCGGAAACTTATTTATCATTTGATTTTTGATTTTTTGGATTTGATTTTTGCTTTGATCTTTTTATAGGTGCTTTTTATCTCTTCCGATACAACTTTCACATCACCAAGTGTCGGCATAAAATTCGTATCGCCGTTCCACCGCGGAACAATATGAAAATGTAGATGATCTTCGATCCCCGCGCCGGCTGCACGACCAAGATTTGCCCCAAAGTTGAATCCGTGCGGCTTCATAACAGTTTTTAATATCTCGATCATTTGAGCGGTGGTTGCCATGATTTCCGCCGATTCAGCCGCCGAAAGATCGCTCATCTCGGAGATTTGCCTGTACGGTACGATCATCAAGTGCCCGCTGTTGTACGGATAAAGATTCATCAAGACGAAACAATGTTTTTTGCGGAGCAAGACAAGATTTTTTTCATCCTTCGCTTCGCGGAGAATTCGTGTAAAGAGCGATTTCCCTGATCCCGGTTTTTCTTCTTTAAATGTAGCGATGTATTTTGAACGCCACGGAGAAAAGAGCTGTTCCATTGTAACCTCAGGATAATTTGTGACTTATGATTATTGGGTTGTTCCAAAAAATATGTTTTTATCAAGATGTCTGACATTTTATTAATCGAGACAACGAATTTCGTCAATTCGCCGCGGCGAATCAATGTTTACAGGTTCTATAAGCAAGATGTCAGACATCTGCGTAATTTTAGAGGAGATATTTTTGAGTTTTTGGAACAACCCTATTGAATATAGGAAGGATGAGAAAGGTATGCAAAACAAAAAGTCCGAATAATGTCGGGCGATGGGAAGGGTAAAATTCACCCTCTTCACCGAATGGATGACAGCAAGCAGTATCGAGCGGTCAATTTATGATGATCTCTTGGAATTCCTGCGGGCGTCCCACATTGTTACAGCCAGAAACAAGCAAGCGGCACAAAAATAAAATAGTTCTCTGTATTCCATAGTCTTCTCCTTTTCTTTTCGCTTCAAAATTACAGAACGGATGTTACGAAACTATTACGGAGAGGATATGAAATTGTAATCCGAAATCCATTGGTTGTCAGACCAAAACAGGCAATTTTCATTGAGTATTGAGTATAAGTACTCTCTACTCTGTACTCTATACTCTATACTTTGTACTCTATACTCTGTACTCTATACTCCATACTCTTCAGAGCAATTCCTGCAGCCGATTCCGCAAATATGTGTTACGCAGACGCACGTCGACATTCCTTATCGCTATCCCGAGTGCTTTTTTCTGTCCGACAAGAATGAGCAATTCTTTTGCCCGTGTTACTGCGGTATAGAGCAAATTTCGCTGCAACATAATGTAGTGAGACATGGTGATCGGCACGATGACCGCTTTAAATTCGTTTCCCTGACTCTTGTGAATTGTTGTGGCATAGGCAAGCACAAGCTCTTCCGCCTCTTCAAAGGTGTATTCCACCCGTCGTCCGTAAAAATTGACCACGATGATCCCTTCTTCTTTATCAGCGCCGATAATCCTTCCGACATCACCGTTGTACACATCCTTATCATAGTTGTTACGAATCTGCATCACCTTGTCGTTCATTAAGAATTTTCGCTCGCTTCCCTGCCAACAGACACGAGAATGACCATTCAGAACACGTTGCAGTTCTTTGTTCAACTCTCTTACTCCGCATGGAGTATTATTCATCGGCGAAAGCACCTGAACATCGCTGAAGACATCGTATTGGAAATTTTGCGGAATGATCGTCGAGCACAATCCAACGATGCTCGATTGTATCGCTTCGGGAGAATCTTCATTGATAAACTGAAAATCATCGGCAAACTCCGGCGCTTCACCGTGATTGATCCTGTGAGAGTTGATGATGATCGAACTTTCTTCCGATTGCCGGAAGATGGTATTGAGCCGGACGGTAAATATTTTTTTGGAATCGATTAAATCTCTCAACACTTGTCCCGGACCGACAGACGGCAACTGATCGACATCTCCGACCAAGATCACCTGCGACAACGAATTGATCGCCGCAAGAAGCGCTTCGAACAATTGAATATCTATCATCGACACTTCATCCACGATTACCAGATCGCACTCCAGCATATTTTCTTCATCGCGCCGGAATCCTCCGTTCAACGGATCGAATTCCAATAAACGATGAATTGTTTTCGCTTCCCGTTCACTGACATCCGAAAGGCGTTTTGCCGCCCGTCCGGTCGGGGCACACAGCACATATTTCATCTTCAGTTGATCGGCAAGCTCGATGATTCCATTGACGCACAATGTTTTTCCTGTGCCGGGTCCACCGGTAATGATCGTTACCGGATGGAGAACGGCATGAAGAATCGCATCCCGCTGTTTATTGTCAAACTCGACCTTTCTGTGACGTTCTATCAATGTGATCGCCGAAAATAATTTCTCCTTGGAAAGATCCCTTGCCCCTTTTTTCATTAACTGCACGATCTTCTGCGCCGAGGTTGTTTCCGCAGTATGAAGTTGAAGCGGGAACAGATTGTCATTCTGTTCCATGATATAACCTTGCCGGATACCCTCTGCCAACGCTCTTTCGATCTTCGCCTCATCAACCATTAAAAGAGAAGCCGCCCGCTGTAAGGTGTGTTCTCTCGGCAAAAAACAATGCCCGCCGGCTCTGCATGCTTCGTCGAGCACATACCGGACCCCGGCGATGAGCCGATAGACGCTTTCCTGCTCCACTCCCATTTTTTTTGCAATGTCGTCCGCCGTCTGAAAACCAATCCCATACACGTCGTCGATAATCTGGTACGGATTATTCTTTAAAATTCCGACGACGGATGTTCCGTACGTTTTGTACAGGCGAATCGCGTGGCTGGTACCGATGGCGTGGGACTTGAGAAACATGAGGGTTTCCTGCATATCCTTGAGCGACATCAGTGCAGAATGTATTCCGGCAAATTTTTTCCGTCCGATCCCTTCCACCTCCATCAACCGCTCGGGATCGTTATTCAGTATTTCAATCGTGTGCGAACCGAATTTGTCGATGATCTTTGCCGCCAGCGACGGACCGATTCCTTTGATCAAACCTGACGCAAGAAATTGCTCGACACCGAACATTGTTGTGGGCAAGTGTACTTCAAACGATTCAAATGCGAATTGTTTCCCGTATTTTTGATGATGTGTCCACTCTCCCGTCAACGAATATTCATCCCCTTCGTGCGGATGCGGAAGATACCCGACCGCCGTGAACGTTTCTTTGCCGGAATGGAATACCGCTATGCAATATCCGTTTTGGTTGTTGTAATAAATAATGCGTTCAATAACGCATTGAAGTGTAGACTGTTTGGAAGATTGTTGTACTGGCGGCATAGGGATCTACACACGCTCCTTGACTGCGTGGTAAACTTCGTCAACGGAGATCAATTTCATACATTCAAGATATTCATTTCCGGGGCGAAAACAAGAGGTAGTTCGACAGGGTGAACAAAAGATTTTTTTGAACATCGGAATGTGCCCGTCTTCTTTCTTGTAAGGAAACCAAATTTCGGTTGGTTCCGGTCCGAAAATTCCGATCGTTTTTGCACCAACGGCAACACCAATATGCATCGGTCCGCAATCGTTGGAGACGAACACCGCACATTGAGAAAGGACAGCCGCAAGTTCGCGGACGGGCAGCAACGGCAACACGAACACCCGTTCCGGATGACCATCCTGCAGATATTGTATCAATTCTGCATCGTTGGGTCCCGGGCTTATTATGATATTCACATCTGTTTCCTTCACTAACCGGGCAATGAGCGCGGCAAAATTCTCTTTCAGCCATATTTTGTTCAGCCATGTGGCTCCGGGATGGATCGCAACAATCGGTTTTGTAATGTCAACACGTAATGAGCTCAGGAGGTGTTGCGCAATTTTTTTTTCCAGTTCGGCGAGAAATATCTCTGTCCTGAAATATTTCGGTTTTATCGCTATCGGAGCAAGCGACATATAATGATAATCGATTGCCGATTTCAGTTTTCCGTCGTCTTTAATGCGATGCGTGTACAATGTTCTTCGTCCGCGGCCATCTCCGCCAATGCGGATTTTTGCGCGTGTTGCAAATGTCAATAATGCGCTTCGCGGATTACTGTAGAGGTCAATTGCCAGATCGAACTTTTTAGCATACAGCAATGAAAATATCTTTACCTGATACAAGAACGATGTATCGGAAAAATCAAAGGGAATGATCTGGTCGAGATACGGATTCTGCTGCAACAGTGAAACAGCCTTAGCATCACCCAAATACGCTATAAAAGCATTTGGAAATGCATCGCGCAGTGTGCGGATCACCGGCGTTGTCAAGACGACATCACCGATATATTTCATCCGGGTCAGGAGGATTCGCTGGAACATTATTTTTTCCGCCTCCATTTATCAACAAAATACTGCCACATCAATTCGTTCACCGAAAACGGCGCGAGCGAGTAATAAGGAAGGTCGCTCTCCGGATTTTCCAACCGGAATTGAACCACAAACGCACGGTCTCCCAAGTTGTAATACCAGTTTTCGATGAAGTGCCCGCGGCAATCAACATAATCCGGCATGCCGCACACGATGTACGTAATTCCCATCGGTGTGCGTGACCCGTCAATGCAGTTTTCATACAGAGCATTCGCCTCGGCAATTTTACTTTCAAACTCCGCTTGCCGCTGCACTCCGCCGCGTTTTTCCCAAAAATTCTTGACCTTCAGCATGCGCTCTTCGGCGGGGGATACCGTTATCGAATCGTGTTCTTCTTCGCGCATAATGTACCGCATCGCTTCGATAATTTCATCCGGTGAAGGAGTCATCCGGTATTTGGGATCTCTCCTGTACAATGTGCCGGTACTTTTAATCGTATCCCGAAAATCTTTGCGCGACACCGCAATAGTTCTTTGTACACGGGTGGAACCGATTTCGGGCAACGGATACAATTGAAATAGCTGGATCGTTCCGCTGTTTTGCGCAATAAAGATCGAATCCTGTGAATAATATATCGAATCGTATTTTTGATTGCATACCGTATGTGATGATTTATACGGAGGCGCCATATAATAAAACTTGCGTTCCGGAATAGAAGATCGCTGCGGTATTGCGTACGAAACTGAAATCATCACCGTGTCTCCGCGGCGTGCCTTATATAATTCCTGAAACATTCCGAGCGAATGGTTCAACATTGATATTGATGAAGGCAAAACCGGACGGAGCGATATCCCTTTTTCATTAGTAATGATCGTATCCAACAGAAGCGGCGTGCTTGCGGAAAGCTGCGCCGAAGAAAAATCCCGTGCGGTGAACTTTTCGCTGTGCCGGTATCGCAGCTGTGAAAGATTATCGACGGAAATTATTTCAAGCGTGTACGGTGCGGGAGAAAGAACAAACGTTTGCAGCAAAAAATCGAACCGGGAGGAAACGGATTCTTCGTATGTCCGTGTTTCAACCGTACGATCCAGTTCTTTTGTTTGTACGATATCGCGCTGTTCATTACGGATAATCACGGTCAAGGAATACGATGCACGAAAACCATCCAATGTCTTTTCGAACCGCAGGCGGTTGTACGGCATTTGCAGATACACATCAACCCGGCTTTTATCGTCTGATGAGACGTTCATGATGTACGAAGAAAATGCCGGCAACGAAAATCGACGGAATCGCGTCAACGAATAGCAATCGGACACCACTTCCTCCGACGTCGAACAGCCGATGACAATCAGACTGATGCTCACGGCGAAGAATACCTTTATTGAAGTTCGATCGATACTGCGTCGCATAATTCTATCCGTTCGTCCAGATAGTCTCTCATTGTTTCTGTTGGAGTGAAATTTTTGGCATACCAATACAAACTTTTCGCCCGTTCCCATTCATTCTTCCCGTATAAAATATTTGCGGCGCGAACCGCGGCAAAATACTTCATATCATTCCCCGTTTCGGAATCGAGCACGTTCTGATACAGCATTGCTGCACTGAAACTCTCGCCGGTCCGTTCTTTTACTGCCGCCAATACATATTGCAAGGAGGGTAATTCTTTCTTTTGTAATAATTTGTTCTGCAAGAAGAGTGATTTCACAGAATCCTCAACGCCTTCATAATAGATCGTTCGAATTGCTTCCCCCTCAATACCATCGATGATCAGCCTCTTCCGCACCATTGCCGCTTCATTGAACGATTCCGTGTAATTCATCGCTCCGATCTTTTGATATAACTGAAGCGCTGCCTCTCTTTCCTCTTGTAAAAGATACGCGTCTGCCACAAACAATAAAAGGGACGGATTCAGCCGCAGCACGGAATTTTCCGGCAATTCTGTAAATCGAGCGACCACTTCGTTATATTTTCGCTGAGCGATCAGCGACTGCATAATGCCGCGTAATGCATATACCGTCGGCGCATTGTTGTACGACGAAGAAAATTGTTCCTCCGCCGCAGAATAATTCTTTACCCGTATTGCCTGCACCGCGCGTTTGTTCTTTTCCGCCACTTCGCGCGGGCAGGTTCTGTAAAAGATGGACTGTTGAAAAAAGAGCGCCCGAACTGTTTCGGAAGGAAGGTCTGAAGTATCGACCAATTTCAAATATGCTTTCCATTCGGCAAGCAGGCTTTCAAGATTTTCTCCGAAGGCGATCACAAAATTCCCGTTGGCAAATGCCCGTTTGTACCGATACATCCCGAAACGATCAATCAGATACTTCGAGAATGAACCCGACACAAGATATGCGTACGAACTTGATTGCAGAGCAAATCCGCTCAATGAAAAAAGCGCCGGAACATTGTTCAACGTATTGTCGCGCAGCAACGCCGCCGCGTACTGATGCGGGCTAAACAGTCCCTCCTGCCAATCCACCGCAACCGCAAGACCTTCATTCAATGCCATTCTCGTGCTTGCGTTAATAACCGGGAAACCGAATTCAGCGGCAAGAATGTGAACCAACTCGTGACGGAACGATGATTCGAATGTATCTGTGGTCAGATGGATCTCTCGTTTCCATGGTTTGGCAATATTAGTATTGAGTGTACCGATAAATCTTCGCTTGATTTCACCGCTCGGATAGATGTACAGGTCGATCTTTTTTCGATACGAGGGATGCTTAGCATCTAATTTTTTCGGTAACAATATATTTGCAACATGGCGGTAATGAAATTCCGCTTCGGCTTTGATTCGTTGAACCTCCTGAATAGAATAGTCTCGGTCTGAATAATAGAATATCAGATGGTCGGATTCGGAACGGCGCCCAAGTTCCTTTTGGATATGCGAGGCGGAAAATTCGAATCCCATATCGGCGCGGAACAGATGACCGGCGAATACGATGACAAAACAAACGGCAGTATATCCCCACAATTTTTTGTCGCGCGGAAAATGTTCTTTGATCTCCGCAATATTGTCCGATACCGTTTTCCTGCTTCCCCACCGGGCAACAAGAATGGTGAACACAATAAAGAGCATCAGTGCGGCGATGAGTGTAAATTCGCGATACACAATAAGGATTGTGATATCGCTGAGAGTTTCGTCATACGTTATGCCGGGGAAAAAACCGAGAATAACATTGTACGCGAAAAGCTGCGGCTGAACATAGGTGATAACGATGATGTGGAGCAGCATTGCCAACACCAATAAAGAAAAAATGATCGTCGCTCTGCGAACGACCGTACCGACAACAAGCGCGAGCGCAACCGAAAACACCATGGTCACCACAGGAAGGAGCAAATAGTATGTGAGTCCGGTGACATAGGAACAATTTTTTACGACAAGAGCGTTGAGTGAAATGACCGCAAGAGGAACAAGCAGCAGCAAGAGATTGACGAGAAGATAATCTCCGATAACATACAGCCACGTTCGGCGGGTCAGCGGTTTTGTGCGGTGTTCACGCAAAAATTGAATTGTCAGAATTCCGCTGATCAACGCGGTCGGAATGGTCATCAGTGCAGAAAACTCGTAACCCAGATAATTGAAGAGCGGAACCTGAGTAAGCACACCCGCGGTCAAAAAGTAGAGCAATGCGGCAATGTGCACCCGCGTTCTCGTGGAATATGCGACAAGAATGCTCATCATAATGTAATGATACTCATTTTTCGTTTTAACTTCACGATGAAAATAAAAGATGAAAAAAATAAAGCATCCCCGCAGCAAGCTGCGGGGTATTAGACCAGAAAAGGAATAAACTTTCCAAGTCTTTAAGACTTGGAAAGTTTTTTTACTCCTCAATAAAAAAAGATGAAAATAAAAAACCCGTTGACACAACGGGTTCGATAGGCATCACAAACATGAACCGGATCACAAGACAAAGGTGTTACTCCGTTCTTATCTACCAGACTCATGATCAATAAAGTGAATCGCATTTCTATATAAACAAAACAATTATGCCACTTTTATATTTTTATTGAGCAATTCAATTCTAAAATTAACTTTTGCTTTTAGCGCGTTAAAAACTTTCAAGATGGTTTCAAGCGAAACATTGGTTGCATTCTTCTCAAGTTTAGAAATCTGCGCCCTTTGCACACCAATCAATTTTCCCAATTCTTCCTGCGTCAAATTTCGTTCTAAACGGGCGATACGAATCATTTCTCCGAGCAATTCACTTTTTAATTCAAACTCGTAGGCATCGCGTTTCGGCGAACCAATGGAACCGATAAATTCATCTTTCATCCGTTCAAACGTGTAAATATTCAATTTCTTATTTTTTGAAGTCATAGTTATTTTCCTTTTTGAGCAAAATATATTTTTCGCAATTGCACGGCTTTGTGTAACTCTTTTGTTGGAATCGCATCTGTCTTTTTAATGAAACCGTGAGTGGCTATCACAAGCGTATCCTTTTTTGTTCTGGAATCCCAAAACGCCATTAATCTGTATTGAAGTCCTCCATACACTGTTCTAAATTCCTAAATATGTTCTGTCACCTTTTTGAAAATTTTAGGATCGTTGAGTTGTTTTGCTTTATCAGTTATAAAGAATTTTTATACGAGTCTTTTCATTTAATGAAATAAAGTAACTGCTCAGCGTAAAAATATTGCCTACGGCTCGTAGAGAAACTAACTCCGCCATTTATGGCGGAGTGTGAGTCAATACAGAAGCTACTGGCTTTAGCCATGATATTTTTTCAGGGCTAAAGCCCATGAATTTTGGTGGTTTCCAATATCTC
>Ga0209516_1000106_pt1 | contig 24678 bp, 27 predicted proteins | sample Napbiome12C3dose_FD_187716 | JGI IMG/M metagenome (GOLD analysis project Ga0209516, IMG submission 187716) | Groundwater microbial communities from S. Glens Falls, New York, USA - Naphthalene biodegradation metagenome 12C3dose (SPAdes) (version 2) ... | reverse complement strand
AGATAGCCAAGCCGTTTGTCCGTTAATTTTAGATGGCTCAGCAATTGTGCTTCCCAAACGGGATTGACGGTTTCCAACGCTTTTAGTTCGCATATTACCAGATCATTAACCATAACATCAAGCCGCAAACCTTCACTGAATACGATTCCATCAAACACAATGGGTATATCTAATTGCCGTTTTATGAACTACATAAGCGGCATTGACAATTAATTTGCCGGTCTTTTCCTCTTCAGGTGTTAGTAATTTAAAATTTCCTTTGTGCATCTTCGTGACTTTGTGCCTTAGTGGCAAATATTTGTTGATTCAGTTTTCTAATAATGAACCGGGTGAGTAGTTGCTTCCATCGATTGTTTTTGGTGCATACATCGGACTATCAAGTGCAATGTACTCATAAATCTCATTGAGCCACTGCTGCGCTTCATTCGTCCAAATTATTTTTGCCATAACGCAATTCTACGTTTCATTTCTTCGTTGCTGATAACTCGATTATGTTTCGCATCATCTAATCCACGTTCAATCATTCTGGCAAATTTTATTTCTCGCAGCAGCTCATCGTAAGAACTGTCGTCCGGTTGTTGCTCAAGTACTTTTAAGATTTTTTCTTTTCCAGTTTCCATAACTGTTCCTTTTGTTTATTTCGCAAAAACTCCAACCGCTGCTTCTTCAGCCGGCGGATACGGACTATCAACCGCAAACTGCGTTGCGTCTTCGAGTTCAGCAAAAACTTTTTTTTCGTACTCTTCTTTTATTTTCGGAGTAAGAATTTTTTTATCAAGAAGAAGTTTTTCAATCTTCATCACCGGATCTTTTTTCTTCCATTCCGCCAGCAATGTTTTCGGAACATACTCTGCTCCGTCGTGCGCAGAGTGTCCGTGCATACGCATCGTTACAGATTCGATCAATGTCGGACCATCTCCGCGGCGTGCGCGTTCGACAGCCTCTTTGCACACTTTGTACACTTCTTCAATATCTGTCCCGTCAATCGTATAGCCGGGAATTCCATAACCGATCGCACGCTTCGACAATTTATCAACAATAAATTGTTTTGCAATCGGAGTTGAGTACGCAAATTGATTGTTTTCAATGATTAAAATTAGTGGCAATTTCATCACCGACGCCATTGCCAGCGATTCGTGAATATCACCCACGTTGCTTCCGCCGTCGCCAATGTACGTCATCACCACCGCTTTTTCTTTTCGCAGCTTGCTTGCCAGCGCAACGCCGCACGCCATCGGTACCATTGCGCCGAGATGACTGATATTTCCGTAAATACGAAGTGCGGGATCAGCGTAGTGTCCGGTGCCGTCTCGTCCCTTGGAAATCGAATTGCCGCGTGCAAGATGCTGAAGCATCAAGTTGTGGAGTGTTTGCCCTTTCACCAGATGCGCGCCCATATCTCTGTGCATGGGAAAAAGATAATCACGCTTCTCCAACGCAAATGCGCTTCCGACTGCCGTTGCTTCATTGCCGTTTCCTGTGTACGCCCCGCCGATAATTTTTCCTTGACGATACAACTTCAAAATCGATTCTTCAAACTCTCTCGTTAATCGCATATAGTAATAGAGTTGAAGATATTGTTCTTTGGAAAGAGAAAAATTCTGTTTTTTGTTCGATGATTTTTTTACCAAAGTCCTCGCCATTTCTCTTCTGTAATGAATTTCTTTTTTTGCTTACCGTTTTTATCAAAATCAATTACAACAAACCTTCCATCTTCTTTCCTCAAAATTCGAGTAATTCTTCTGACCATTTTGGGAGGGTTGTTTAGATCATAGCCAAAATGTTCTGCGCGCAATCGCTCCAATTCTTTTAATCTTTCTTGCGGAGTTTGTAATAACCAATTTGAATTATTCATAATTCAACCTATAGCCATCAACTAATACGCCGCCAATTTTTCCAACGCGCTTGTTATGTGATGTTCCTGCGTAAGAATTGCCGATTCAAGCGCCGGTGCAAATGCAACCGGCGTATCGAGAGAGGCAACACGTGCGAGCGGCGCATCGAGATATTCGAAACATTCTTCCGCGATCTGCATTCCGATCTCGGCACCGAAACCGCCGGTCTTGTTGTCTTCGTGCACAACAAGGACTTTTCCCGTCTTGCGCACAGAGTTAAATACGGTTTCTTTATCCCATGGATTCAGAGTCCGCAGGTCGATCACCTCAATGCTGATCCCCTTTCCTTCCACTTTCCGCGCAGCTTCGATGGAACGCTGCACCATAAATCCCCACGTAACTATCGTTATGTCGTTCCCTTCTTTTTTCACTTTTGCAGCGCCAAACGGCAGGCAGTAATTATCATCCGGTTCGGGTGTCGCGGCGAATTGCTGGCGATACAATCCTTTATGCTCGCAGAACAGAACGGGATTATCTTCCCGGACCGCCGTCTTCAGCAGACCTTTGGCATCCGCAGCATTGGACGGGAATGCAATCCACAATCCGGGAATGTGTGTAAAAATTCCTTCGATGCTTTGACTGTGATATAATCCGCCGCGTATGTACCCACCGACCGCAACACGAATCATCACAGGACAACTCCAATCACCATCGGTACGATACCGCATATGCACCAGTTCATCTTTGATCTGCATAAACGCGGGCCAGATGTAATCGCCGAATTGAATTTCAACAACCGGTTTGAATCCACGGACTGCAAGACCGATTGCCGTTCCCATAATGCTCGCTTCAGCGAGCGGCGAGTTGAAACAGCGTTCGACACCGAATTTCGTCGTCAATCCTTTTGTGGCAGAGAACACTCCACCCTTCCCGTCGGCAACATCTTCACCGTACACCAGCATTTTCGGATTGCGTTTCATTTCTTCGTGCAGCGCATGATTGATGGCATCAACCATCACGATGCTTCCACCCTGATGCTCGGGTTCAACGAATCCTTCTTTCGGAACAATGATGTTCGGAGAATAGACATTCCGTTGAACAGTATCGGCTGTCGGACTCGGCGCAGATTCCGCATAATCCGCGGCGTCTTCCACTTCCTGCTTTACTTCTTTTTTTAGATTTTCAATTTCTTTGGATGAAAGAATTCCATTCTCGAGCAGATATTTCTCAGATTTCGGGATCGGATCTTTCCGTTTATCTTCTTCGATCTCTTTGCTGTCACGATATTTTTTCGGATCGTCCGATGAGGAGTGCGGAAACAACCGAACACATTCAGCTTCGATCAAACAGGGACCGTTCCCCGCACGCGCATATTCAATTGCTTCCTTCGCCGCTTTATACGATTCAAGAAAATCTGTTCCATCAATATTGAATGTTTTTAAATTCGGATACGCACTATAGAGTCTTGCAACCGAACCGCCGGGAACTTGTTCTTCTACAGGAACGGAGATCGCATATTTGTTATTCTGAACAACGAAAATAACGGGAAATTTCCCACGGCTTGCCCATGCCACCGCTTCCGCAAATTCCCCTTCGCTTGTTGCACCTTCGCCGGAAGAAACATAGGTCACTTCATCGTTTTTTTCCTTTGCCGAACCCATTGCCGTTCCTACCGCCTGCAGAAACTGTGTTCCGGTCGGTGATGATTGACCGACAATGCGGAGATTTTTATTTCCATAGTGCGACGGCATTTGACGTCCGTGCGATGACGGACCTTCGATGCGGTGCATATTTTCGCAGAAGATTTCTTTTGCAGTGGAACCGTACGCAAGCGAAAATGCGAGGTCACGATAATAAGGATATGCCCAATCGTATGCCGGTCTCATTGCCATTGCTGTTGCAACCTGCACAGCTTCGTGTCCTGGTCCGCTGATATGAAAAAGAATTTTTCCCTGCTTCAGCATGTTCATTTCTTTTTCATCGATCATACGGGCGAGAAGCATCGTCCGATAACCGAAAATCAGTTCTTCATTTGTCAGTGCCGTTTTTATCGATGAAGCACCATGTTTCATCACTCCGTTGGAATGTGAGTTCGGTTTTTTATTTTCCAGCACTGCAGATTTTTTTGACGCCATTGGTTATTTCTCCTCTACGACGGCTTCATGGTGGCGAAGCAGTGATATGAGTTCTTCTTTTGAAATCTGTTTGACTTCCAGCAAGAGGATTTTTGAAAAATGACGGACGAGTGTTTGTTGAACTTCGTCCAGATCGACCCGCCGTCCTAAAATTTGTTCGAGCGATGTGACCCCTTTATGAAAAATTCCGCACGGAATAATCCGATCGAAGAATGACAGATCGGTATTCACGTTCATGGCAAAGCCATGCATTGTGATCCACTTGCTTACCTTCACGCCGAGTGCGGCGATCTTTTCATTGTTCACCCACACACCCGTAAATTCTTTTTCACGCCCGGCAGTGATACCGTACTCTTTCAGCGTGCGAATGATCATTTCTTCTATGTCGCGCAAGTAGCGATGAATATCATTGTAATGCTGATTTAAATCCAAAATCGGATATCCGACGATTTGTCCCGGACCGTGGAACGTCACATCGCCGCCGCGGTCGATCCAAAACATGTCGATCTTCTTCTCCGACAGTTCTTCATCGCTGGCAAGAAGATGATTCCCGTCCGCCCCTTTGCCGAGGGTAAACACCGGTTCGTGTTCCGTCAACAGCAGCACGTCACCGATACGCTGCGCGAGTCGCGCAGAAAAAATTTGTTTCTGCAGTTCCCATGCATCGGCGTACCTCGTTGTGCCAAGATTAACGACGAGAAGTTGTTTCATTTATTATCAGGAGAAACTTGGCACGTTTTAAAGACTTGCCAAGTTTTTATATAGAGATTAAATATGCAACGCACGGTCATACGCATCAAGTGCGGCCTCGGCAACACCTTCGGTCAATGTCGGGTGCGCGTGGATCGTATTGTAAATTTGTTCCGCAGTTGTTTCAAGCGTGCGTGCGGTTACAAGTTCTGCAATCATTTCGGTCGCTTCGGGTCCGATGATGTGAGCACCGAGCAGTTCACCGTACTTCGCATCGAAAATCAATTTGACCATTCCCTCGGTTTCATTCAAAGCAAGCGCTTTGCCGTGCGACCGGAACGGATAACGGCCGACCTTGATCTCAAGTCCCTGCGCGCGCGCCTTTTCTTCTGTCATGCCGACGCTCGCCACCTGCGGCTGGCAATACGTACAGCCGGGAATGTTGTCATAATCCACGGGATGCGGATGTTTGCCGGCGATTGTTTCAACGCAGACAATTCCTTCGTGCGATGCTTTATGCGCAAGACAGGGCGGTCCGGCAACATCACCGATCGCATAAATACCGTCAACGTTCGTTTTGAGATTTTTATCGACCTTGATAAATGATTTTTCAGTTTTCACACCGAGCGCCTCGAGTCCAAGATTTTCGATATTGCCTTGAACGCCGATCGCACTCAACACGATATCTGCCTTAATTTCCTTCACGCCGTCCTTGGTGGAAATTTTCACCGTCGCTTCTTTCCCCGTCGTTACGCTTTCCGCTTTTGCGTCGGTGAAAACTTCGATCCCGTTCTTCTCAAAATTGCGGCGAAGCACTTTGGTGATTTCGCGGTCTTCGATCGGAAGAAGACTGTCGAGCATTTCAACAATAGTCACTTTGGAACCGTACGCGTTGTAGATATATGCGAACTCAGTGCCGATCGCACCCGAACCGATAACAACCAAACGCTTCGGAACTTCGGGAAGGATCATTGCTTCGGTGCTGGTAATAATTTGTTTGTAGTCAACGGGAATGCCGGGAAGAATGCGCGGACGAGTACCGGTCGCAATAATGATATTTTTCGCGTTGATCTTTTCTTTTTTGCCCTGCTGGTCGATTTCAACGACGCCTTTCGACGCGATCTTTGCTGTCGCGGAAAGGTGTTCTATTTTGTTCTTTTTAAAGAGGAATTCGATTCCTTTAGAACTCTTCAGTGCAATATCGCGGCTGCGTTTCACAGCCTTCGGAAAATCGACTTTCAAATTCTTGAATGAAAAACCAAAATCTTCTGCATGCTTGAACGTTGTCAATACTTCTGCGTTCTTAATAAGTGCTTTGGTCGGAATACATCCCCAGTTCAAACAAATCCCGCCGAGTTTGTCCTTTTCAATAACCAGAGTTTTTAGTCCCAATTGACCCGCACGGATTCCTGCCACATACCCGCCGGGACCTCCTCCGATGATTACAACATCATATTGTTTATCTGCCATAGTTTCCTCTTAAAAAGAAGCCAAAAAATAAGAAAGAGGGTCAAGCCCTCTTCACAGAATGAAAAAAGTTTATTGGTAAACACCGACGAGAACAATAGATGAAATCTCCATGAGTTCGCTTGTTTGTTCAACAAATGTGTAAAAAGATACTGAATGATGCCTTGAAAATCAATGAATTGTTTGATGTTGGACGCAATGAACACGCTTCCGCATCGGCGAACAAAAAGAGAGGGAGAAAATGTTTTCTGTAATAACGCTTGAACTGTTCAACGAAATTTAGTATTTTGTTATAGTGTAGTAACAATTTATTAATCCACTATACAACTTTTGGTTGATGGGATTCGGTTGTAATCTCCACGTCATGTGATAAAGGAGTTTTCGGTATGAGCAAAACAAAGTACGTTACACAAGTGTGTACTTCGTGCAGAAAAGAAACAAAAATGGAGATTATTGGTGCGGTCGTTGGTTCGGATAATAAAGTATGGTATAGGTGTACACGATGTCATCACAGCATGATGTTGGATACAGCCTCCAAAAAAGGAGATAACGTTATAAAATTCACCCGTGAGCAATGTGTCGATTATTCACCGGAAAAAATCTTTGATATCGGTACAGCCATTTATCACACGGATTGGGATGACATGGGAAAGATCACCTCAAAGGAAAAAACATCCAGCGGTACTAATGCTATTTGGGTGGCGTTCGAAAAAAGCGGTACAAAAAAGCTTATAGAAAATTTACAACTCGCAGAGTAAACAACAGCCCAAAAAAATCGAAGGAGGTGACTTACTTGGTAGGCGTCGTCGTTAATGACAATGAATCTATTGACCGTGCAATCAAACGCTTTAAAAAGAAATATGAGCGTTCCGGGGTTCTGAAGGAATTCAAGAAACGTACATTTTTCACAAAGCCTTCGGTCAAAAAAAGAATGAAGTTAGTGAAAGCTATTCGAAGATCACAACGAACAGATGAAGAATCGTAGTATAAAAAACCCCGCACCAGCGGGGTTGTTTATTAGTGCACATTTGCCTTAAACACTCGCATCACATTCCCACCCAAAATCTTTTCTATCTCTTTTTCCTTGTATCCTCGCTTCAGCAGTTCGCGGGTGATATTCGGTAAATACGTAACATCGTCCATTTCCTGCGGCAAAGATTCTATCCCGTCAAAATCACTTCCTAATCCGACATAATCAACCCCGACCAATTTGGCAATGTAATCGATGTGATCAACAAGAACTGACAGCGGCGGGCGCGCTTCATTGTATTTGGGAGCGAGTATCGAATCAACAATGCCTGATGCCTGATATTGATCGTCGTACAACTGCTTTACGGAATCAACCATCAATCTATTCTGCCGGCGAACTTCTTTTGCTCTCGTGCTGTATACATTGTCGATGAATCCCGAATAAAAGTTGACGCAGATGACTCCTTTATTTTTTGCAATGGCTTTGATCTGCTCATCATTTAAATTTCTGGAATGGGGACAGATCGCGTATACCGATGAATGAGACACGATCACCGGCTTGGTTGTTGTGTTGACCGCATCCCAAAAGGTCCGCTCACCGACATGGGAAAGATCAACCATGACTCCCAGATCATTCATCCGGCGAATGATTTTTTTTCCATGTTCGGTCAATCCTTTATGTGTCAACGAATCACCCTTATTCGTTTCATCGGCTGCAGACGTTGCCCACGATGTGCTGTTGTTCCACGTGAGCGTCAGGTAATTCATTCCACGCTTCGCCAGCGAATCGAGATACAAAAGACTGTCTTCAATCATGTGTCCCCCTTCTACACCGATCAACGCGGAGATCTTTTTTTGTCGTAAATTTTTTTCGATCTGTTCCGGAGTTCGTGCAAAGGCAATTTTGTTCGGATTTCGTTTCACAAGAGATTCGAGCGTGTCGATCATTTCAATCGCGCGATTGAACGCCCTGCCTTTCCCGTAGTTTTCCCCGCACCATACGGAAAAAATCTGCACATCCACTCCCCCTTCTTTCAATCGAACAAGGTCGGAATGTCCTTCGGTTGTTCGGACTGAAAGATCGACACCCTGCATCGCCCGAAGAAGAACATCGTTGTGTGTATCAACGACAATTGCCTTTTCGTGAAGTTTCTTAAAATCGTCTGCCTGTGCAAGAATGCTCACCAAAAGAAGACAGAAGAAAATTGTTTTTGATTTGCTCATGATACTCCTTTTATCCCTGATTTGTCATTAGAGATTATTTCACGTCAATTCGCCGCGCCTACGGCTCGTAGAGGCGAATCAATACATATACTCATCTTCTTTTCTTTGCGATAAAAAAAAGAAGCAAAAGTCCCGCTGTACGGGATGTCCCGCTTTTTGGATTCCGCAAGGAGCGGGATTCATAAGGCGGAACCGCTCATTAATATTTTCTGGTGGCGGCAAAATCTTTCGAAATCGTAACGCGCGAATCAATCCCCATATACAATGAATTTTTTTGATGAATTAGACGTTTTTCCTATGAAAGGGTCCACCATAAATAAAAAAACCAACGGTGTTACGCCGTCGGTTCTTTAGCAGACAGTATAAATTTATGCATTTTCAGGTGATTCCGGACTGCTCTCACCTTCACCTTCGTCTTTACCAACGCCCTTGATTTCCTGCACTTCAACGCGAATTTCCTGTGCTTTCCGTTTTAAATCAGCCATATGTTTGCGGACGCGTGTTCCTGCCGATTTATTGCCCTTGTCGTAGAATTTAATAAAGTCTTTTTCGAATGATTGCACTAATTCAACCAATTCTGAGTATCGACTCATTTCTGCTCCTTTATTTGGTTCGTGGGTCTTTGTGGACTACCGATAGAATATTGCCCGATTTGTCAAAATAGTCAAGCAAAATATTGAATTTTACGCGGATTGGGATTTTCCGCTTGTTGGGGTCCGTAAAGAATTTGTGTTATCCGTTTTCAGTGTGAGAATCAAAAAGAGTCCGACCGACGCAAATACAATCGAAATAAGAATACCCTCGGCATGAAAGAATCCTGATTTTGTTGTGAAAAATGAATCAGATTCGTTCAACAAAGATGTCAGAATGATTGGTGCCAGTGAGACAATTCCCACTCTGAACGAATAACTTAGCCAAATAGAATGATACCGCATAACAAGACCGGAACAAAGAATGCCGATCGAAACAAAATAGGCGAACAACACTAATCCCGTCACAAAATCAAAATCTCCTCCGGTGAATTCCGAAAGATTATATACACCCCATAGGCCTGACACGATCAACACAGATGCGAAAATCCCTGTTTGCCGGATCTTCGATTTTAGAAATATTTCACGGAAAAAGAATTCCTCTATCAGGATCGAGGTAGCAGAAAAAATATAGATCGCAGGGATATCAAATATGGTTGCAAGAATTACCGTTGCTGAATTATCCAATGTATTTCGGATCACTTCGTTAAAAAGCAGCCCGACTCCAATCACCGTAAGAGATAACAATGCCGGGAGAAAAAAGACGACAACATTGTTCTTCCAATTCCAGTGTAAATCGGGGAATTGCTCCTTCCGTATTTCAAACATTTTCTTTTTAAAGAGAAGGACAAGAATACCGACCAACATCAATATTTTGAGATCGACAAAAATTTCCCAAACGTAAAATTGATATTGAATGTGAAGGTAATGTAACACACCGAAAAGAAGAGCAATAATCACAACCAGCATTGATGCAAAGAAGAAGGATTTAGAATCAATCATCGGGGTCGGGAAAAAAATTCTTGTGTTTTTTTATGTCGGTACGAGAAGAGTAATCGTTGAAGCGTTTTGAAAAATACTATCTCAATGATCCTTCCGATGATACCGAACGGGAGACGATATTCAATGTTATCCGTTAAAAGTGTTTTGCCGTTCCGTTCTGAAAAATGGTGTTCGTGCCGCCAGAATTTGAATGGACCTTGCCCGGATTGAGAGTCGATCATAAGGGAATAAGGTAAAAGTTTTTTCACTGTTACATCCCACGGAATCCACAATCCAAATTGTTTCATCGCCACAGTCATCTGACTTCCCTCTCGCAACGGAACGGGTGTGTGAACAAAACGAATAGGAATTATCGGAGGAGTAACGATGGTTCATTGGTGAAGTTTGTATGAAAATCGAATACTTCTTTTTGTGAAGCATCTAATTCCACCGATAATTCCAACCGTGAATTTTTCATCACCCTGCCAGTACGCTTCCGCCATTCACATTCATGATCTCGCCAGTAATATGACGGGCAAGATCTGACGCCAGGAATACGATCGGTCCAGCGATATCTTCCGGCGTCGGAATTCGGCCGATAGGTATTTCTTTTTTCACATTATCTTTAAATTTTTTATCCTTAAACACACTATCATTCAGTTCAGTATCCACCCAGCCCGGTGCAACGCTGTTCACATTGATATTGAATGAGCCGAGTTCGGTTGCGATAGCTTTCGTGAACGATATCATCCCCCCTTTTGATGCCGCGTAATGGGAGTGCTCCGCTTCACCACGCTGTCCTGCCGTACTGGAAATATTGATGATCTTTCCGCTGCGTTGTTTTTTCATATACGGAACAACGGCATTCGTTAAATAAAACATCCCATCCAAATTGACCGCCATTGTTTCTCTCCACACTTTTTCGCTCATCTCGCCGATTTTCCCGTATGTCCAAATTCCAGCGTTGTTAACAAGAATATCAATTCGTCCAAATTTCTGAAGCGTTTTTTTAACAACATTTTCGGCACTTCGTGGATTAGCAACGTTAGACTTAAGAGCCAAACATTCCCTTCCCGATTTTCTTACTTTTAATACAACTTCATTGGCAGCTTTCTCATTTTTGGTATAAGTAATGACAACATTTGCGCCGGCTTTGGCAAATAAAACCGCTGCCGCGGCGCCAATTCCTCGTGATCCGCCTGTAATTATTGCAGTTTGATTATTTAGATTGATCATATTCCCTTATTAAGACTTTTTGTAACTACTCACCCAAAAAAAATAAGCCACAGATTTACAGATTTTTGACAGAAATTTTTTTAAAGTTTATCATTGAAATCCCTATCCGCCGACACGAAGTGTTCCTTCGGAAAGAAGGATGTGGCGATGTTTTTTCTTTGTTTTTTTTATAGGAAATTATTTGAAACATTAATTAGTTCTTGCTGAAAAAGTCATTGCGAGCAAGTGTTCTTTACGAGCGAAGCAATCTTTTGTTCAAATTTATAAGATTGCTTCGGCAAAAAACGCCTCGCAATGACTATCTAACGAGTATTTCAGTGAGAACTAATTACGCTGAGTTACGACTTTTTGGTATTAAATTTGTTATCTGTGTGTGCAAATATACAAAAAAATTTGCTTATCACCGCGATTTTTTTGTTTAGACTAAACAGGACATTGGTAGTCCAATTTGCGAATTTTAGCCGTTTTCACAAATATTTCTTGACGCGTTACGATTTTCTTTTTATATTTATTTAGATTAAGTCTAAATAAAAATTAATGGACATAGAACTCGCAAGAGAAAATTTCACAAAGTACCTCAAATCGGGAAGCTACCGGATTACACCGGAACGGTTTGTAATTTTTGAAGCGGTCATGAATTTTGACGGACACTTTGATGCTGACGAACTTTTTTTTCAGATGAAAACAAGTGGACAGAAAGTATCTCGCGCAACAGTGTATAACACCCTCGACCTTCTGCAAGATTGCGGCTTGATCTCAAAGTATCGTTTTGGAGAAAACCATTCGCGGTATGAAAAAGCATTCGGCAGACCTCATCATCATCATCTCATCTGTCTTGAATGCGGCGACATCATCGAATTTGTGAATGATCGGATAGAAAAAATTCAAAAAGAAGTGTGCGACGAAAATAGTTTCAAATCCCAGACTTCTACTCTTCAAATATTTGGTATCTGTTCTAAATGTCAAAAATAACACAATGAAAACCTTAGCTCAAATCCCCGCCGGAAAAACAGTTCGTGTATACAGTTTGGAATCCCACCCCGAAACATGCCAGCGGTTGCGTGAACTCGGCTTTTGCGAAAACGCAACGATCCGGTGCGTCATCAACGGTTCATCGCAGTTGATCTGTGAAGTGTGCAATACGCGGGTGGGTATCAATCACTCTATCGCCAATGCTATTATAGTATCACCCGTCGAACAATGAACGATATAACGCTCAATCAACTTCACCCGGGCGAAAGCGGAGTGGTGGAGAAATTAATCACCGCCGAGCCGCAGCTCCGGATGCGCTTGCTGGAACTCGGACTGCTGAAAGGGACGCAAGTCGAAATTATCCGGTACGCGCCTCTCGGTGATCCTATTGAAATAAAAGTTCGCGGGTACAGACTTTCCATCAGAAAAATAGAAGCCGAATCAGTGATCATCTCGCGCAACTAATGACAACGACTCAGGAACATATCGCAGTAAAACATATCGCTATCATCGGAAATCCCAATTGCGGAAAGACAACAGTATTCAACGCGTTGACCGGCTTGCGGCAAAAAGTCGGAAATTATCCCGGTGTGACGGTTGAGAAAAAGGAAGGGAAAATAGTTCTCGATGACGGCAAGAAAATTTCAATTTTAGATCTTCCCGGCACGTATTCTCTTTCGGCAAATTCTCCGGATGAAAAAATTGCCACCGATGTGCTGTTGGGCCGATTAGCCGATACGCCTTTCCCCGACGCCGTTATCTGTGTTGTCGATGCCAGTAACATCGAACGGAACCTCTACCTGTTAAGTCAGATCATCGATCAACACTTCCCCGTGATCGTTGCGCTGAATATGATCGACGTTGCAGAACAGGAAGGAATAACGATCGATGTCCGGAAACTTTCATCGTTACTCGGCGTCCCGATCATTCCCACGATCGCAAGCAAAAAAACGGGTACCGATCATTTGCTTTCGGCGTTGAAAAATGCTCTCTCTGTTTCACCGCAGGCACGCCGCTGGCAGATGCCGGATATTGTGGGACAAGAACATCAAGAACTTATTTCTCTTCTTGTGTCGAACGAAAAAATGAACGAGCACGTCGCCTATCACGAGGCGCAAGCGCTCCTTTCGACCCCGCGGGATTCTCGTTTACTCAAAGATGTCCTGACTGCCGAAACATTTGATCATCTCCAGCAAGATCATCAAAAACTCGAATCGTTAGGATTCGACCGGTATTCCATCTTCGTTGAATCCCGGTACCAGTGGATCAAACAGGTCTGCGAACAATGCGTCACAACCTCAGTGAAACAGAATGATCTGACGTTCAGCGATAAGATCGATTCAGTTGTCACACACAAGGTGGGGGGTTTTATTATTTTTTTCACCCTCATGATGGTGATGTTCCAGACGATCTTTACGTGGGCAGCGCTGCCGATGGAACTTATCGGCGAGGGATTTGATCTGCTGGGCGCGCACATCGGCAACATCATCCCACCCGGCGATCTGCACGATCTTGTTGTGAACGGAGCGATCAGCGGTGTTGGCGCGGTGGTCACTTTCCTTCCGCAGATACTTTTTCTCTTTTTATTCCTCGGTTTGCTGGAAGATACCGGCTACATGGCACGCGCGGCATTCATAATGGATCGGCTGATGGGAAAGGTCGGACTGCACGGAAAATCTTTCATTCCGCTCCTCAGTTCATTCGCATGTGCGATCCCCGGGATCATGGCGACGCGAACGATTGAAAATCCAAAGGATCGTCTCGTCACAATGCTTGTCGCCCCGCTGATGAGCTGCAGCGCGCGGCTGCCGGTCTTCGCACTGCTTATCGCGGCATTTATTCCCCACACCACCATCCTCGGGTTCCTGAATTTGGCGGGACTTGTTCTGGTATCAATGTATCTGCTGGGATTGATAATGGCATTATTGATGGCGTGGCTGTTCAAAAAGACGTTGCTCAAGGGAGAATCCCCGTCATTCGTCATGGAACTTCCTCCGTACCGTATGCCGTCAATAAAAAATACGATCCTGCATATGTGGGAACGGTCGCGGATATTTTTGAAACGCGCCGGCACGATCATCCTCGGCGTGTCGATCGTGTTGTGGTTCCTTGCAACATATCCCAAACTTAACGAAGGAACGCCGTCCGAAAAACTTGCGCACAGTTTTGTCGGACGGGCAGGACATTTTATTGAGCCGGCGTTGACGCCGCTCGGTTTTGATTGGAAGATCGGAATAGGAATCATCAGTTCGCTGCTGCAGCGCGAAGTATTTGTCAGCACTATGGGAACGATCTATAATATTGAGAACAGCGATAACAACACGCTGTCGCTCCGCCAGCAGATCCAATCGGATGTTGATCCCGTAACAGGATTGCCGAAGTTTACCGCTTTGACTGCGATCTGTCTTATGGTCTATTACGTCCTCGCGATGCAGTGTATGTCCACCGTTGCCGTTATGCGCCGCGAAACAAACGGATGGAAATGGCCCGCTTTTCAATTTGCCTACATGACAGTGCTGGCGTATGTCGGAACATTTATCACGTATAAGGTTGGATTATGGATTATATCATAACACACTGGCAAGAAATTACTTCTCTGGGAATTGTGGCGTTCACCGTTATCTTGATGATTCGCGGCGAGATCCATGCGCGAAAAAATAAAAAGGATTGCAGCAATTGCGCACTCGCAACACTCAAAAGCCGGCAACGGTACGAGCAGCGAAAAATTTAAAACACGAAGTGCATCACCAACTTGCCTCGCCAAAGGTGTGATGATGCACTTCACGATTCAAGAGCACACAGAGCGGCTCTTTCTTGTTGGCAATATACAGAACCTCCTTTCCTTTGTCAACCGAAGAATCCCTCTCCGATGCTCTCATTTAACCACACAATACATTAAGGAGCATCATCATGTTCAAAAAAAGACTCATCACTCTGTTTTTAATCGGCACAACGATAAGTGTTGCACAGCAGGATTCGCTGCAGGAGATCAAACGGCAAATAGAAATCTTGACGCAGGAAATTGAACAATTAAAACTTGGAGAAGTTTCTTCCGATGTCAGTTATACCCCCACTCGCGGTCTCGGCGCGGCGGCAGCAAAAGTCTATCAATTAAAAAAAACTGGAGTTTCAATTGCAGGATATGGTGAGGTTGTGTATGAAAATTACGCTAAAAAACTAGACAATGACTCAACTTCAAAAAAGCTCGACCAATTGGATTATCTTCGAAATGTCATTTACGTGGGATACCGTTACAATGACTGGATTCTCTTCAATTCTGAAATTGAATTTGAACATGCCACAACCGGCAAAAAGGGTTTCGTTTCTATGGAATTCGGTTATATTGAGATGATGTTTTCCAAACATTTTAATATGCGGATCGGAATGGTGCTTCCTCCAATGGGAATCACAAATGAAAAACATGAGCCTTCACTCTTTCTTACAACACTTCGTCCGCAAGTAGAGCAATTGATCATTCCCAGCACATGGAGAACAAACGGATTTGGTGCGTATGGTGAAATCATGCAATCGTTAAATTACCGTGCTTATATCGTTGAAGGTTTTAATGCCAAAACATTTTCCGACGTTGAAGGTATTCGCGGAGGACGACAAAGCGGAGCATTTTCTTTGGTGGAAGATTTTGGTATAACCGGAAAGATTGAATACGACGGAATCGTCGGAACACTTGTTGGCGCAAGTTTCTATTTCGGAAATTCAGGACAGGGAGCGAAAGATTCCCTCGGAACAATTTCTGCCGCTACCACACTCCTTAGCGCTCACGCAGAATTTGCGTGGAAAGGTTTTGAAGCACGCGCCCTGTATGCGTTTGCAACTATTGATCAAGCAGGACGTGTCAGCAAACTCGCAGGAAAGACAATCGGCTCAGAAATGAATGGATATTATTTCACAATCGGTTATGATGTCATTCCACATTTTCTGCCCGGTTCAGAACACGCATTGATTCCATTTGTTTTCTATGAATCGTACGACACTCATGCTGCAGTTGCAGAGGGTTTTACACGTAATATAGCATATGATAGAACGACATTAGCATTCGGACTTTCATACAAACCGCATCCGAACGTAGCATTCAAGATCGATTACCGCGATAACAGCAACGAAGCGAAGACCGGTAACGATCAGTGGAATGTTGCTGTCAATTATCTTTATTGATCGTGCGTTTTTTATTACACATACTGATGTTCATACTTGTGCTTTTCACTCAGAGTGCAAAAGCACAAGTATATCTTACCAAAGAAGAAGCGCTCAAAATGTATCTCGGTGAAACGTACGAACGGAAAACGATCTTCCTCACCGACGAACAGGTCAAAGCAATCCAGCACAGCGCCAAAGCAAAAGTGGAATCAAAAATTCTGACGTATTACGTCGGCAAAAAGAATACGTCCGTCACCGCGTACGCGTTCCTTGAAACACGCACGGTGCGCACCATGCCGGCAACGTATATCGTCGTCGTCAATCCGGACGGATCGATTCGCGCGATGGAGATGCTCGCATTCTATGAACCCGAAGATTACCTCCCCCCGAAACGATGGATGAAAACATTTGAGAAAAAAAACATCGATGACGATCTGTGGCTGAAACGGGGTGTGTACAATATTGCCGGTGCGACACTCTCCGCACAAGCGATAGCGGAAAGTGTGCGGCGGATCCTGACCACATACAATCTTGTCATTCCGAAAGAGACACAATGAAATACCTACAGAACGGCGGTTTCCATAAAAATCCTTTGATGCGCACGACATTAACGCTGACCCTGTTGCTGCTTGCCGGATTCATTCTTACAAACTTTTTGATGTTCTTCGACAGAATGGACCTGACGCCGCACGGGATCCAGAGTTATTATCTCGGCAATGAAGAAAATTTCCACCCTGCACGCTCGTATCAATCGATGATCGAGACGACACACTCTCATTTGCCGATGATGGCATTGGTGCTCTTGCTGCTGACACATCTGATAATTTTTGCTCCCTTTTCAAAGACGGGGAAATATATTTTTATCGTGGTCACTTTTCTATCGGCACTGCTGAATGAAGGATCGAATTACATGATCCGTTTTCTCGATCCGGACTTTGCGTGGGTGAAGATCGCCGCATTCAGCACGCTGCAGTTCTGCCTGATCACTCTTGTGACCGTACTGGCTGTTTTTCTTATCCGCGCTCAGAGAGAATCCAAAAATGAAATGGATGAACTGGTTGAACTCCAATAGAACAAATCACCGCCGCGATTTTCTGCGGAGATCGGCTCTCCTCTTCCCGTTGTTCCTTTCTCCGCAGCTTTTTGCACACAGCATGTTCGGTCGAAGACTCGACTCGTTGAGCGGCGTGCATCATATCCGCCGCACAACATTTGCCATGGGGACTCTTGTAAGCATCGAAGCCTGCGGAAAAGACAAAGCGCTGCTCCACAATGCGGTCACACAAGCATTTGACGAACTGCACCGTTGCGACCGGCTGCTGAGCGTGTACGATCCGCAGAGCGATATTTCCAGGATCAATGCCAACGCGGGGAAACATAATATCACTGTTGACGACACAACGATAGAGATCATCGATACAGCGAAGGAATTCTCCGCGCGAACGAACGGTTCGTTCGATTGCACGATAGAACCGTTGATGCGGCTCTGGGGATTCAGAAACGATATTCGATCTGTCCCATCGGATAACGAGATCGCACTCGCACTTGATGCTGTCGGATATCAGAATATTCTCGTGGACGGAACAACAAGGAGTATCGGTTTGCTCAACAACAGGTCCGCCATCGACCTTGGCGGAATCGCGGTCGGTTTTACTGTCGACAGAATGGCTGCGATCCTGAAAAATGCAGGGATCGACTCCGCTCTCATCAATCACAGCGGAGATATATATGCAATAGGAACACCGCCCGAGAGCGATGGATGGAGTATCGCAGTTCCCTCTCCGACCTACGGGTCTTTGACAAAACCGGAAAAGTTTTTGACAACACTAGCATTACACGATCAGGCAATCTCCACATCCGGCAATTATGAAAAATTTGTCACCGTCGATGAGCAGAAGTTCGGACATATTCTCGATCGTGGCACCGGTAAGCCATCGACAAATAATCTCAGCGTGTCGGTGATCGCACAATCATCGCTCGAAGCGGATGTCTATTCGACGGCATTCTTCACACAAGCCCGCGCCGATATTCAAAAAAATGCCGAACGGCTGAACGTTAATGTGGTTGTGTTGTAATGTGATTCTTTACGATGCCGCAACGGTAAAGACTATGAAGGTGCAGGATATTCTCACGACATCCTGCACCTGTTTTATTTTTGAACTGGAATTCGTTCCTGTCCCGAAGGGATGGATTCCCACAAGTTTGTGTTGAATTGAGTACATTAGTTCAACTTGCAACGACAGGAGTAACAAAAGGAGTAATTATGGAACAGACAACAGCACCGAAAGAGATTACCAAAGAGCAGGTGTACACGGCGCTCAAAGACGTGTACGATCCCGAAATACCTGTCAGTATTGTCGATCTTGGATTGGTGTACGATGTAAAGATCATCGACGATTGGGTCGGTGTGAAGATGACACTCACCTCTCCCGGCTGCGGAATGTCAGCTCAGATTTCCAATAATGTGCGTGAGCGTGTCGCCTCCATCCCCGGAGTAAGCGATGCCGATGTCCGCATTGTATGGCAACCGGCGTGGAATCCTTCTATGATGAGCGAAGAAGCAAAAAAGAAAGTGCAATTTTTTGGATAAGAATATTTTTTAATCGTCGCCATTCCCGCGTCCCGAAGGGATCACTTTGTGAAAAGCGGGAAACTAAAAGGCGTCTCGATGCTTGCCCGCTCAACGAGTCGAGTCTTCGACCACGTTTTTTGGCTCCGAATGCCTTGCCCGATACGTATGTATCCGAAGGATCCTTCGGATGCTCCGCACGGCAGGCGTGCGTAGCGAGCTGGTTGGCGGGAATTGAGATGCCTTTTGTGTTTTTTACTGTTACAAATCTTGCTTTCCCTCCTACTCTTCTCTACATTAGCACAATAATTAATTGTAGTATTGCGTATATCATACCGGATTTAGGTGGATATACGCAATGCGTTGTTACAGTAGTTGCGTCATTGCCCCTTTGACTGAGGAACATCATGAACCGAAACATCAACACAGGCAAACGAGCTGAATTGCGGAATACCTTAGAGGCAACGTTTCATCAGCAGTTTGCAATAAATCAGAACCACCACCAAGATGTACTTTTCAAGCTACTAACGATTCTGGGTGCAGTCATCTTGGGCTACGGTTATATTCTGCACGGATATGCACCGCCCACTGGAAATGTCGATACCGATAAGGCAATTCAGTACACTTTGTCTGAAGCTGGTGTCGCGTTGGCTATTGCGGAAGTTCTGTTGATTCTCGGTTTGGCTCTTACATCAAATATGGCGCTCAACTTTCGCCGAGACCAACTGGTGAACTACAAGATTCGCCGGCGAAACAAATTGATCGATTCGCCAATCGAAGCCGACAACATCTTCTTGCCAACCTACAATCCTTTATACACTTTTGCGTCACCAGACTATAAGCGGACGCACGGCAAGAATCGCAAGTTGCGATTCGTAAACTGGATGCCCGAGTTCCATAAGATATTCTCGAGGATATTTCTGCTCTTCCAGCTGCTCTGTATCCTCGCCTTTCTTGTCAAGACAAGCAAGGAACTGCCAATCCCGTCGGAATTCTGGGCTATCCTGCGTTTCTGGATTCCCTTTGCATTTACGTTTGTCATCTCATTCTACGTAGTCGGCTCATTGAGGCGCAAACTTCAGACTTATTACACTGAGGAAGCCACACGTATCTACAAGGATGCCAGCATCCGCGTGGCAAGTTCGGTTTTTAACTTCGATCTGCTTGGTTTATTACTCGCATTTATCGATAGAATCTTTAAACCCAAGAACAAAGGGGCAACGAACGCATAACAGCGGCAACAACGACGCTCCATCTTTTGGTAAGGATTTTAGATGTCGCTCAACGCTTTTGCTCACCAGGCAAGCGCCTTCCGCCGCGAGAATCGGTCTTTCATAGCGGCGTCAGGCGCTCGTTGAATGGTTCGCAAAAGCGCTGCGTTGTTGCCGCAAACGTTATGCGCAATTTCGGTCCAAACGATAAAGACAAGGAAGCAATCAATGGGTAAGTTTCTTGAATCTGAAAAACCTCGCCAAGCGGCCTTCAAGTTGAGTTCAGGCTACTTCTCTTCTTCCGCACGCAAGGAAGGTGTGTACAAAGGAAAACCTCGTCCGTTCTGTCTTCCAAGAGAGTGCGCCGAAGAAAACCTATTTGAAGATATCCGTCAACCGGCACTATCCTTCTTCAAGGAGAATGGAATCAAGTGGCACGATGGGGAGAAAGGGTTGCCAAGCAATCATCTTTGTGATTCTCAAGTTTGCTGTCTCAACTTCCTTTTTCCTTTTGCCAACCAGCCAGAGGCATTGCGTGACCTGTTGCGGCCCATTTTCCCAACCGTCCAACGCATGCTTCCCGTTGAGCACAGCCAATACGTAACATTCGAATGGATTGGTCTTCAGAACTACCTCGGCGAGAAAATCAGGGGGAATAGCAGGCGAACCAGAGGGGCAAACTTCACCAGTGCCGATGCTGCTGTCATACTGGAGCAGCGAGATGGAAAAAGACGGCTCGTCTTGATCGAATGGAAATATACTGAGTCCTATGGTGGCTCATCTCTCAGGGTATCTAAGAACGGAACAGATCGCACAAAGATCTATTCCCATCTCTACCGAAAGGCAGATTGCCCTTTGAACAAGACTCTGGTTCCGTCCTTTCCGTCATTGTTTTATGAGCCGTTCTATCAATTCATGCGCCAACAACTTCTCGCACACGAGATGGAATTAGCCCATGAATTGAATGCTGACATTTCCAGTGTTTTACACATCGCCCCTGCTCACAATAAAGATTTTCAGAAGGTCACTTCGTCGCAACTCGACAAACTCGGTGAATCTGCAATCGACGTGTGGAAGAAGTTGGTTGGACAGCCTGAAAGGTTCTCCAGCGCAACCACCGAGATGTTGTTTGGCCGCTTGGCCGTTACAGAACACCCACAGCTATCAAACTGGTGGAAGTACGTCATTGAAAGATATCCGTGGGTGCTGTGAGCGAAACTGCGCATAACAGCGCCAAGCATCGACGTTCGATTCGTTTGGAAAGGCTCACGCTCAATCCGGCACTCGCTCGACTTAGTTGAACTCACTCCATGCCGCCGTCAATTATAGAAAGCGTGGACGGCGGCACGGCGTGCTTGGCGCGCACGATGGGCGGAAAACCGTTCGCTGCGCGAACGCCGCCCATCTTCGGGAAGCACGGCAAACACTTATGCGAACAAAAAACGTTCGCAACGTGCTTCGTGCTTCCCGCGCAACGTTAGGCGCAACGCAAGTATGAGATAAATTTAATGCCACTCAAACAACTACCATACAAACGATTGCAGCATCTCATCGGTTTCCATCTTTCTACGACAGAGGATCCTGCAACGCAAAAGATCATAAACCAACTCTCGTCCGCAATGGAACGAGGCTATCTTACGAAGCCTCAACTTGTCAAGGTGTGTCGGTGGAAATCCCCACGCGCCATCAAGCATATTCGACGCAACCGTGAAAAAACAATCAAGCGAATTACAAAAGCAGCGTTCGGTACCCGAAGCGAGCAGAAGAAATTGGATTTTCTCACTAGGCTGAGCGGTGTGAGCATTCCGATGGCCTCCTCGATTCTAATGCTGACGAATCCCCAACGTTACGGTGTCATTGACATTCGTGTTTGGCAACTCCTTTACAAAATGGGGACCGTGACGGCTAACCCTGACGGTGTGGGTTTTGATTTCAAACAGTGGTATCGATACTTGATGATCATTAGATACTTCGCCAGAAAGTACAAAGTCGGTGCTCGAGATATCGAGCGAACGCTGTTCAATGTTCACGGCCTTTATCAAAAGGGAACGTTGTACAAGGAATGATACTTGCGCTGCGCCTAACACGACAAACAACGACGCTCCCGTTGTTGATAGAGAATTATTGTGGTCGCTCAATGCTTTTGCTCACAAAGAAATTTGTCATTTGATAGTTCGCAAAAGCAATGCCTTGTTCGGCGAACCGTTATATGCCATTGCACGGAGGTAGTATCTGAAGACAGAAACTCTACATCACCTTATGGAACTTTATGAAAAAAGCCACAACAAACGGAGTCTGTACATACTGTAATAACGAGATTCCCAAAAACTCCCGATCAATTCTTTCTCATTTGTCTGATTGCCATGGTAAGATTGTCTCCGGCACACCCAGCAGAACAGACTATTTGCTTTTACTCATTCAGGGTAAATACTCACCTGACTATTGGCTTGTCGTTAAAGCAAAGCCGGATGTTACGATGAAGCGGCTCGATAAATTCATAAGAGATATATGGGTGGAATGTTGCGGTCACCTCAGCCAGTTTTCTGATAAATACTCAACGATACCTATGACACGACTGTTGTCTCAGGTATTTTCTGAGGGACTGAAAATCGACTACGAATATGATTTTGGTTCTTCAACCGAAATATCGTTGTCAATGATACAGAATATCGAAGATGTCGACGAAAAAGAAATCCAGATTTTGTTTCGCAATAAAGAAATTGAATTCAAATGTTCTTCGTGCAGCAACAAGGCAATCGCAATTTGTACATATTGTGCCGATGAAGACGAAGGCTTATTGTGTCAATCATGCATAGAGCAACACAAATGCGTTCAAGATGAAGGTGAGCATATTTTGTCGCCGTTAGTAAACTCGCCACGGTCTGGTGTTTGCGGTTACACTGGTCCCAACGATAAACAGGTAAAGAAATATTATCGGGAAAATGTTCCTTAATTATGCGCGCAACGGCACATAATCCCGCAAAGCGGGACAACCACGACCCCGCTAAACAACAGCGGGGCAGGCGCTCGCTTTGTTGAAAGTGAATAGTTGTGGTCGCTCCATTGTTTTTTGCCGCGAGAAAATGAATCGTTCATAGTCCTGCCACAAAACGGCGGGATGTCCCGCACCCCAGGATTCCGCTTTTGCGGGATTTCCCGTTTTTTTGTTCCGCTTTTAGAATGCCGCCTTGGCGGAATGCAAAAGGCGGCAGATTCCGCACTAACGGGATTCCAAACTGCGGAACAAAAAGCGGAACAAAAAGCGCTCCCGCCACAAAACGGCGGGATGCAAAAAGCGCACTCGCAAAAGCGGTGCGTTGTTTGGCAAAATGTTAGTAACAAACTACAGCCAATTCTGTATCATTGATTTAGGCAGAAGTTTGTTAAACGATTCAAAGATTTATATATGATCAAATTTTTACTCTGGTGTATTCTTTTTGTCCTCTGCTGGCCTCTCGCTCTGCTTGCGTTGATTCTCTATCCTTTTGTGTGGCTGCTTCTTCTCCCGTTCCGCATCATCGGCATTGCCGTTGAGGGCGTACTGCAATTTGTATGGGCAGTTGTAACATTGCCTGCAAGAATCATCGGCGGTAAAACCGGAAGATAACAGAATCATGTTGTCATGCCGCCTTCGTCGGGCATCCATCTTGTGGATTCCGGTGCCGAAGGCATCACTTCGTTGACTTTCGCTGGAATGACGACGCAAGCGTTGTGGTATTAGACCCAATGCGGAGCATCCTTCGGATCGCGAATAAATCTATCCCTAAATAAAAAGTTTCTTATTTAAATTTAATGTCTTAACTTTAATTAAAAATTTTCTTATTAAAGGTGAAAAATGGATTTAAAAAACTACAAATCCGGCAACTTTATGCAAAGCATGCTCCGCACACAGCAATTCCAATATAAAAGCTTTAGTCCTTCATCAATTAATCAAGATTGGACATGGTCAGATCCAAAAATAAATACTCTTTTGGAAGAGGCAACGCATAAACTTGGTGAGTTCAATGCGTTCTCGCTGTATGTGCCCGATGTTGATATTTTTATTCGGATGCATGTGGTGAAAGAGGCAACTACATCAAGTCGGATTGAAGGTACAAAGACGAATATGGAAGAAGCGTTACAGAAAGAAGAGGACATCCTTCCTGAAAAGCGAAATGATTGGAAGGAGGTCCAAAACTATATTTCTGCAATGAATTATGCAATCGATGAATTGCGGCAGTTACCGATTTCCACTCGTTTGTTAAAAAGCACACATCAAGAATTAATGCAGAATGTGCGAGGAACGAACAAACTTCCCGGTGAGTATAGAACAAGTCAAAATTGGATCGGTGGTGCAACGATCAATGATGCAATGTTTATTCCTCCGCATCACGTGGAAGTGCCGGAGTTAATGAATGATCTTGAAAAATTTATTCACAATGATGCTGTCGATGTTCCTCATCTTATTCGCATTGCTATAGCGCATTATCAATTTGAGACTATCCATCCGTTTCTTGATGGTAACGGAAGAATTGGTCGGCTGTTGATTACGTTATATTTAGTTGATAAGAAACTTTTAGCAAAACCAACATTATATCTATCGGATTATTTAGTGAGCACTGAAAAACTCGTTAGATAGTCATTGCGAGGCGTTTTTTGCCGAAGTTCCGCTTTATGAATCCCGATTAATAGCGGAATCATTAAAAGCGGGACAATCTTATAAAT
>Ga0209516_1000102_pt1 | contig 25663 bp, 25 predicted proteins | sample Napbiome12C3dose_FD_187716 | JGI IMG/M metagenome (GOLD analysis project Ga0209516, IMG submission 187716) | Groundwater microbial communities from S. Glens Falls, New York, USA - Naphthalene biodegradation metagenome 12C3dose (SPAdes) (version 2) ... | reverse complement strand
CGCCCGCACAGAGCCGCTTTCGAGCGGCTTTTCTTCGCCTGCCGATTGGTAGGGTTTTTGATGGGATTTTCTTCTAAATCTTCCGTAACCATTGGTACGACTAGGTTACTGGCGGAGAGGGAGGGATTCGAACCCTCGTTAGGATATTATCCTAAACACGCTTTCCAGGCGTGCGACTTAAACCGCTCATCCACCTCTCCGCGATGGCTGGCTTGCCGAAGCAAGGCGCGGATTCTACCAAAATCCTTACTGTTCTACGTGCCGGAGCGAAAGATCGATGGCGCGCACGTCTTTGGTCAGGCCGCCGACGGAAATGCGGTCGACGCCGGTTTCGGCGATGGCGCGCACGGTTTCGAGTTTGACGCCGCCCGATGCTTCGAGCTGCGCGCGTCCCGCCGTCAGGCCGACGGCCTGGTGCATTTGCGCGAGACTCATGTTGTCGAGCAGGATCAGCGTCGCGCCGGCATCGAGCGCTTCGGCGAGTTGTTCTACGCTCTCGACTTCGATCTGGACGAAGGCCGCGCCGCAGGCGAGCGCCTGCGCCTGCTTGAGCGCGGCGGTAACGCCGCCGGCGGCGAGGATGTGGTTTTCCTTGATCAGGATGCCGTCATAAAGGCCGAGGCGGTGGTTGGTGCCGCCGCCGCAGCGAACGGCGTACTTCTGGGCCAGGCGCAGGCCCGGCAGGGTCTTGCGGGTATCGACGATTTTCGCGTGCGTGCCGGCAACCGCCTCGACGTAGAGCGCCGTGAGCGTGGCCGTGCCGGACAACAGTTGCAGGAAATTGAGGGCCGGACGCTCGGCCGTGAGCAGTGCGCGCGTATCGGCCTGGATTTCGCAGACGATCTGTCCGGCGGCGATGCGGGCGCCGTCTCTTGCCGCCCAGTCGATGCGCGCGTCCGGGGCAAGGTAACGGAAGCAGGCGTCGAACCAGACCTGGCCCGCAAGTACCGCATCTTCGCGGCTGACCACGGTGCCAAAGGCTGTTCTCCCCGCCGGCGTGAGCAACGCCGTCAGGTCGCCGCCGCCGATGTCTTCGACGAGTGCGGCGAGGACATTGCGTTCGACTTCGGCGGCGAGTTGGAGCGGGAAATCCATGCGGTGTTCCTTCCTGATGACGCGTCGATTGTAGCAGGGGCGGGGCCGATGACTCGCCTTGTTTCCGGGTTCTCGCCGCGAACACGCCCGCGTGGCGATAGGCGCCGGGCGCTGCATCGCGCACCACCTGCCGGGTTCTATGCGGCGCTGCGCTCCTGATTGCGCTGCTCCAGGGCCACCATGCCTATGCTGCTGGCGGCGATGACCGCCATGCCGACGATGGAGACGGTGTCTGGAATATGGCGGTAGAACAGCCAGCCGAAAAATATCGCCCAGACCAGTTGTACGTAGATAAAGGGTGCCAGCGTCGATGCCGGCGCGTAGCGGAAGGCGCGAATCAGAAGCAGGTGACCGGTACCGCCGAAGACGCCGAGGCTCGCGATCATCAGCGCCTCCCGTGGCGTCGGCATCGGGCCGGCCCAGAATAGCGGTAGTCCCAGGCTCATGGCCGCGGTGCCGACGAGTGCCGTGTAGAACAGCATGGTCCAGGTGTTCTCGGTCGGCGAGAGTTGCCGCGTCTGGATCTGGTAGATGGCGTAGCAGGCGGCGGCGGCCAGCGCCCAGGCGATGCCGGCGGCGGACATCGCTCCGCCGGGGCGCGCGACCAGCAGCATGCCGCAAAAGCCGGTGAGGACGCCGATCCAGCGCGCGGCGCCGACGCGTTCGCCGAGAAACGGGCCGGCGAGCAGGGCCACGGCCAGCGGCGTGGCAAACAGTATCGACGTTGCCTCCGCCAGTGGCATGGTGCGAAACGAGGCCATGGCAAAGCCGGTGGTTCCCACCAGCACCAGCGCGCGCATCACCTGAAGCCGTGGGCGGTTCGTGGTGAGGAGTTTCCATTTCATCGTCGGTGCAAGAAAGACCACCATGAGCAGGAGGTGGAAGGCGTAACGTGCCCACACCAGCAGCGGCACGGTGAAGGTTTGGGAAAGGGTTTTCGATGTCGCGTCGAGCGCCGCGAAACACAGCGCCGCCAGCAGCATGAAGCCGATCCCGAGGAGCGGCCTAGATTCGTGCATTCGCCGCAATCCAGGCGTTGAGAAGTATTCGTGCCGCGAAAATGAGTTCGCCGGCGGTCAAGCCGACCGGGCCGTTGCCCGCCGCAACCAGCGTGTCGGCGGCGGCGCCGTGCAGATGCACAGCGCACAGCAAGGCCGCACGCGCCGGCCAGCCTTGGGCGAGCAGGGCGACGGCGATGCCGGTCAGTACGTCGCCGCTGCCGGCCGAGGCCAGACCGGCGTTGCCGGTGGTGTTGATCGCCCAGGCGCCGCTCGGGTCGGCGAGAACGCTGCCGCAGCCCTTGAGTACCACCTGGGCGCGGTAGTGCGCAGCCAGCGCCAGGGCGGCGGCGACGCGGTCGGCTTGGACCGCGTCGGTCGCCACGCCCATCAGGCGCGCGGCCTCGGCCGGATGGGGCGTAAGCAGCGTCGGTGCTGCCCGGACCGCGAGTTGCCTTTGCAGTACCGGGTGACATGCCAGCAGGTTGATGGCGTCGGCATCGACGACAAGCGGCAGGGGCGAGGCAATGGCCCGCCGCAGTAGTTCGGTCGCCGCGATCGACTGGCCGAGACCGGGACCGATCGCCAGCGCGGTAGCCAGGGCAAAGGTTGCGTCTGCGCTGCGCAGCATCAGTTCGGGCTGCACCGGGTCGACCGGCACGCGCTCCTGCATGCCGACATAGACGCGGCCGGCGCCCAGTTGCAGCGCTGCCCGTCCGGCGAGCAGCGCCGCACCGGCCATGCCGGCTGCGCCGCCGACGATGCCGGCGCTGCCGTAGCTGCCCTTGTGGCTGTTGCGCGCGCGTGGCGCCAGTTGTGCCCGGAACAGGCTGCGGTCGACGCAGCAGCCGTCCGTCTCCGCGTAAGCGAGGGCTAGCGCATGCACGCTGAGCTGGCCGCAATGATCGGGGCCGTCCAGCGTTAGCAGTCCCGGCTTCAGGGCGATGAAGGTGGCGGTGCGGGTGGCCCTGATCGCCGCTCCGAGAACCCGGCCGGTTTCGGCGTCGATGCCGCTCGGTGCGTCCAGGGCCAGCACCGGGCAGTCGAGGGCATTGATCTGCGCGACGAGTTCGGCGTGGCGCCCCGTTAGCGGACGCGTCAGACCGATGCCGAAAAGTCCGTCGATGGCCAAGGCGTAGGGCTGCACCGGAATCTCGCTGGTCACGTTACCGCCCGCCTGAACCCAGGCGTCGTAGGCGGCGCGGGCATCGGCTGGCAGCTTGTCGACAGCACCGGTGAACACGACCAGCGGCAGGCGTCCGGTGGCGGCGAGAAGCCGGGCGACGACGAAGGCATCGCCGCCGTTGTTGCCGGGACCGGCGACGACCAGAACGTCACCGCTTCCCGTCAGCATTTCAAGCGCAACCGCAGTCGCAGCCGCACCCGCGCGTTCCATCAGCGGCGGCGTGGCGCCGACCTGGCAGTGGGCCTCGACGGCGCGCAAAACGGAAGTGCGGAGAACGGCGCTTGTCATGTTGCTATTCTAGCCGTGAAAAAAACAAAGGCCCCGCGCGCGGGGCCTTCGGTGGCGAATTGCCCGATGCGCTATTTCCTGGACTTCGGCGTCGATTTTTGGGCGAGTTCGTTCATGTTGTTGAAGGCGGTGGCCGACACCTGGCTGATCTGCTCGAAGGCGTTGTTGGCACGGGCGATTGCCTGCTGCATCGCCTCCATGACGTTAGGATTCTGGCCGGGCAGGGACTTGAAGAACGACTGGAACGAATCCATCAGGTCGTGGCTGCCGGAAGCGAGCTGCTCGGTCAGCAGGCGCGAAAACTCGACGCGCGCCTCGTTGCCGATCTCGGCGATCTTCTGGGCACCTTCCATCATTTTCTGCGCGGTGTCCTGTGCAAACTTGGCCCGCAGCGTCATGATTTCCTGCGGGTCGTTGACGTCCGTATGCGCCTTGGCGTTGGCAACGCTGCCCTGAAACAAGTCGCGCGCAAGCTCGGCCTGAAGCGCCATGATCCTCTGCGAGTTGTCTATCGAAAGCTGAGCCAGGCGCATGGCCGCTTCCATGTTCTTGCGATGCAATTCACCGAGTTGCTCGTTTTTCATGGCCATGACCTCTCCTTGTTGGACTGCATTCATTCTAACGCAGTGCGCCTGGCACGCAAGGCTCTTGGGGCTCAAGGTGCCCGAGGGCTTCCACCTTGTTGTCGTAGAGGCGAGGCGCAATCTTGCTGCGCGCCAGCGCCGCGCCGAGTTTCATGCGCAGAAAGGTGCTCGACGTGTAGCGCGTGACATCGTGGTAGTGGCGTTCGACGATGCCTCTGACCATGTCGATGTAGTCGTCGACAAGATCGGGTGCGATGTCGAAGCGGTCGTAGTTGACGATGGCATTAACCTTGTGGCCGACGGGTACCAGCCGTGTTTCGACGGCCTGCCGGATGCGCTCGATGTCGTCGTCGCTGCGCACGGTCAGCCCCGCGAAATCGACGAAGAAAAGATTTTTTGCTGCGTCGTATACAAGACGCTCGGCGAGAGGCCGCTCCAGCATGCCGGGGCGCAGATTCATCGGCTCCGCGCGGAAAATGCGCGCATCCATGAGTTTCGGTTCTCCGCGCATGATCGGGCGGAAAGCCATATGGTCGAGAATGTCTTTCTGCAGGTCCATGCCGGGCGCGATTTCGGTCAATTCCAGGCCTTCCGGCGACAGGCGGAAGACGCAGCGCTCGGTGACATAAAGCACGCTCTTGCCGCGCCGGGCGGCTTCGGCGCCGCTGAAGGTGCGGTGCTCGACTTCCTCGACGAACTTCATCGCTTTGCCGTCCTGGCGAATTTGCAGCTTGCCGTCGGCGATCCCGGTTTCGAGGTCGCCGGCGGTGAAGGTGCCGACGAAAACGACCTTCTTCGCGTTCTGCGAAATGTTGATGAAGCCGCCGGCGCCAGCCAGCCGCGGGCCGAATTTGGAAACATTGAGATTGCCGGCGCGGTCGGCTTGCGCCAGGCCGAGAAAGGCAATATCGAGGCCGCCGCCGTCGTAGAAATCGAACTGGCTGGGCTGGTCGATGATGGCCTGGGTATTGGTCGCGGCGCCGAAGTTGAGTCCGCCGGCCGGAATGCCGCCGACAACGCCGGGTTCGGCGGTCATGGTCATCAGGTCGAGGATGCGTTCCTCGGTGGCGATAGCGGCGACGCCTTCCGGCATGCCGATGCCGAGATTGACCACCGCGTTGGTGACCAGTTCCATCGCGGCGCGGCGGGCGATGATCTTGCGTTCCGACATTGCCATGACCGGAATAGCCGAGAGCGGCACGCGAATCTCGCCGGCGAACGCGGGGCTGTACTGCTCGATGAAGGTCTGCATGTGGTACTCGGGCTTTTCCGCCACCACCACACAGTTGACCAGAATGCCGGGGATCTTGACCTGGCGGGAATTCAGCGTGCCGCGCTCGGCGATGCGCTCGACCTGGGCGATGACGATGCCGCCCGAGTTGTGCGCCGCCATGGCGATGGCCTGCGCCTCCAGCGTCAGCGCCTCCTTTTCCATGGTGATGTTGCCGTCGGGGTCGGCCGTGGTGCCGCGGATGATGCCGACATGGATGGGGAAGGCCTTGTAGAACAGGTACTCCTCGCCGTCGATTTCGATCAGCCGCACCAGGTCGGTCTTGGTCATTTCGTTGAGCTTGCCGCCGGAAAGGCGCGGATCGACGAAGGTGCCGAGCCCCACATGGGTCAGGGTGCCGGGTTTGCCGGCGGCGATGTCGCGGTAGAGGTGGGTGATCACGCCCTGCGGCAGGTTGTAGGCCTCGATGCGATTGGCCACCGCCAGTTGCTGCAGCTTGGGCACCAGGCCCCAGTGGCCGCCGATGACGCGGCGTACCAGGCCGTCGTGGCCCAGGTGGTTGAGTCCGCGTTCTTTCCCGTCGCCCTGGCCGGCGGCGTAGACGAGCGTCAGGTTGCGCGGGCGGCCGAGGCCGTGCACGTCGCTGCTTTCGCCTTCGAGGAACAGGGCTTCGAGCGCGACGGCGATGTTCTCCGGAAAGCCGATGCCGACAAACCCGCCGGTGGCGATGGTGTCGCCGTCGCGGATCAGGCGCACGGCATCGCGCGCGGAAACAATTTTTCCGGTGTCCGCGGCGCGTAGGGAGTCGGCGGCGGGGTGGAGCGGCATCGGCATGGGAAGACTCCTTTCGTGTCCTGCGCGCAGTATCCGCGCGTTGCCGGACGGCGCTTACGAAACGCGGAAATGTCCGACGGCCTGGCGCAGGCTGCCGGCGATTCGATCCAGGTCGTGTACTGCCGAGCGGGCCTGCGCGGCGACGGTGGTGTTTTCCTCGGCACCGCGTGCAATGCGTTCGATGTTGCCGGCGATGCCTTCGCTGGCCGTCTTTTGTGCGCGCACCGAGTCGGTGATGTTGTCTATGCCCTGATGTGCGTTGTCGATGATGCGGCTGCCGGCCTCGAACGTGCGCGATACGTTGTCGAGGACTTCACGGCTGGTCTGGATCGCCGATACGCTTTCCTGCACCGTGGCTTCGAGGCCGGAGGACTGCTGGCCGAGCGCCTGGGTGACCGCGTCGATTTCGTTGGCGGTCGATGCGGATTTTTCCGCCAGCTTGCGCACTTCGTCGGCGACCACGGCGAAGCCGCGGCCTTGCTCGCCGGCGCGAGCCGCCTCGATGGCGGCGTTAAGCGCCAGCAGGTTGGTCTGGTCGGCGATGTCCTTGACCTGGCTGGTGAGGTTGTTGATGGTTCTGACCTTGGCGACGTAATCGCCGACCGAAGCCGTGATGGCCTGCACCGTGTTGTCGATGCGCGATATCTCGCCGACCAGCCGTTCGACCGACTGGCTGCCTTCGCGCGAGTGCGCAAGGCTGGCATCCGATTCGTGGCGGACCTCGCCGGCAGAGTCCGCAACCGTGGCGATACTGGTCGACAGTGCCTCGACTTCGGTGGCGATGGAAGCGGCGGAGTTGCTTTGCTCGCCGACCGATACGGCGATGCGGTCGATTTGGGACGTCACACAGTCGGCGGAACTGCCGACCTGCTCGGTGAGGTCGCGAATGCTCCCTATCGTGCCCTGGAGTTCGGTCATGAACTGGTTGAACGATGCAGCGATGCGTCCGACCTCGTCCTGGCTGCGGACCTCAAGACGCTGGGTGAGGTTGCCGTTGCCGGAGGCGAGTTGGCTCATGGACCGGTCGAGCGTGCGCAGCGAACCGACGATGTGGCTGAGTACCAGCATGGTGGTCAGCGCCACCACGGCACCGGCCGCCAAGGCGAAGGCCAGCGTCAGCAAAATCGCCGAATGCGCCTGGTCCTGCACTGCTTTGCGCGTGGCGTCCACCGCCTTGGCGTTGTCGTCGATCTGCTTCAGCAGCAGTTCGCGCACCTGGCGCCAGGCGGGCGTTTCGTCCTTGTTGAGTATGCGGATCGCCTCGTCGCGGTCGGTCTTGGCCGCCTCGACGATGCGCGCCCGGGTTGCCTGATTGGTCTTCCACTTCGTGCCGACATCGGTAACCACACTGGCGGTCGCCGCATTGTCGGCCGACAGCCTGGCGGCTTTGTCGAAGGCATCGTCGAACTTCTTGTTGGCGGCGTCGAGATTCTTGTAGGCCTGCGGATTTTGCGGATCGAGGATGATGTTGCGCAGCGCCTGGCCGGTTTGCAATCCGTTGGCGTACATGTCGGTGAACGCCGACAGCAGCGCCTGGTCGTGGTCGATGAAGGCGCCAAAACGGTCGGTGACGCGTTGCAGACTCAGCAGTGCCGTGGCGAAGGCCACGGTGGTGACGATGGCCGCGATGGCGACGGTGACCAGGAATGGCGTCTTGATGCTATGGGCGTTGCGGAACATGGCGGCCTCGGAATCGGGAAGGTCTAGGGATGGCTGTCTTGACGAGCATTGATGCCAATGTGGAAAGATAGCATTTGCGCAAGGGGTTTTGACTGCCGCTTGAAATTGCGGCCATTTGCCTCATTTGAACAGAAACATACTTTGGCGAAAGGGTTTTCGATGCGCTTCGACAAATTTACCACCAAGTTCCAGCAGGCTCTGTCCGATGCCCAGAGCCTTGCCGTCGGTCACGACAACCAGATCATCGAGCCGCAGCATTTGCTGCTGGCCTTGATTAACCAGGACGACGGCGCCACGTCTTCGCTCCTGCAAAGGGCCGGTGTCAATGTTGCGCCGTTGAAAAAGGCGCTCGACGCTGCCATAGACCGTCTGCCGCAGGTGGAAGGGACGGGCGGGGAAGTCTCCATCGGTCGCGATCTTTCCAATCTGCTCAACGTCACCGACAAGGAAGCGCAAAAGCGCGGTGACCAGTTCATCGCCTCGGAGATGTTCCTGCTGGCATTGAGCGGCGACAAGGGGGATGCCGGTCGCCTGCTCAAGGAGCAGGGACTGGTGCGGCCTGCCCTGGAGCAGGCCATCGAGGCCGTGCGCGGCGGTGCCAGCGTCGGTTCGCAGGAGGCCGAGGGCAGCCGGGAATCGTTAAAGAAGTACTGCATGGACCTCACCGAGCGCGCCCGCCAGGGCAAGCTCGACCCCGTGATTGGCCGCGACGACGAGATCCGCCGCACTATCCAGATTCTGCAACGACGCACCAAGAACAACCCGGTACTCATCGGCGAGCCGGGCGTGGGCAAGACGGCCATCGTCGAGGGGCTGGCGCAGCGCATCATCAACGACGAGGTGCCGGAAACGCTTAAAGGCAAGCGCGTGTTGTCGCTCGACATGGCGGCGCTTTTGGCCGGTGCCAAGTATCGCGGCGAATTCGAGGAGCGCCTGAAGAGCGTGCTCAAGGAAATCGCCCAGGACGAGGGCCGCATCATCGTTTTCATCGACGAGTTGCACACCATGGTCGGCGCCGGCAAGGCCGAGGGCGCCATGGACGCCGGCAACATGCTGAAGCCCGCCCTGGCGCGCGGCGAACTGCATTGCATCGGCGCCACCACGCTCGACGAATATCGCAAGTACATCGAGAAGGACGCCGCGCTGGAGCGCCGCTTCCAGAAGGTGCTGGTGGACGAGCCTTCGGTCGAATCCACCATTGCCATCCTGCGCGGCTTGCAGGAGAAGTACGAAATCCACCACGGCGTGGACATCACCGACCCGGCCATCGTCGCCGCCGCCGAGCTCTCCCACCGCTATATCACCGACCGCTTCCTGCCCGACAAGGCCATCGATTTGATCGACGAGGCGGCGGCCCGCATCAAGATGGAAATCGACTCCAAGCCCGAAGTCATGGACAAGCTCGACCGTCGCATGATTCAGTTGAAGATCGAGCGCGAGGCGGTGAAGCGGGAGAAGGATGAAGCCTCGAAAAAGCGCCTGGGCCTGATCGAAGACGAGATCAGCAAGTTGCAGAAGGAATACTCCGACCTCGAAGAAGTCTGGAAGGCCGAAAAGGCGCAGGTGCAGGGCTCCGCTCACATCAAGGAAGAGATCGACAAGCTGCGTGCGCAGATGGCCGACTTCCAGCGCAAGGGCCAGCTCGACAAGGTCGCCGAGTTGCAGTACGGCAAGTTGCCGCAGCTCGAAGCGCAGGCCAAGGCCGCCGAGAAATCAAACGAGGGCAAACAGCCGAACAAGCTGCTGCGCACCCATGTCGGTGCCGAGGAAATCGCCGAGGTGGTGTCGCGCGCTACCGGCATCCCGGTATCCAAGATGATGCAAGGCGAGCGCGAGAAGCTCTTGCAGATGGAAGGCAAGCTGCACCAGCGCGTCGTCGGCCAGGATGAGGCTGTGCGCCTGGTGTCCGACGCCATTCGCCGCTCGCGCGCCGGCTTGTCCGACGAAAACCGCCCCTACGGTTCTTTCCTCTTTCTCGGGCCCACGGGCGTGGGCAAGACCGAGCTGTGCAAGGCGCTGGCGGAGTTCATGTTCGATTCCGAGGATCACCTGATCCGCATCGACATGAGCGAGTTCATGGAGAAGCATTCGGTGGCGCGGCTGATCGGTGCGCCGCCCGGCTACGTCGGCTACGAGGAGGGCGGCTACCTGACCGAACTGGTGCGGCGCAAGCCCTACAGCGTGATCCTGTTCGACGAGGTCGAGAAGGCGCATCCGGACGTCTTCAACGTGCTGCTACAGGTACTGGACGACGGCCGCATGACCGACGGCCAGGGCCGCACCGTGGACTTCAAGAACACGGTCATCGTCATGACCTCGAACCTCGGCAGCCAGATGATCCAGCAGATGAGCGGCGACGACTACCAGGTGATCAAGCTCGCTGTCATGGGCGAGGTCAAGAGCCATTTTCGGCCCGAGTTCGTGAACCGCATTGACGAAATCGTGGTCTTCCATGCGCTGGACGAAAAGCACATCGCCTCTATCGCCCGCATCCAGGTCGGCTATCTCGAAAAGCGGCTCGCCAAGCTGGATATGACCATGCAGGTCGACGACAAGGCGCTCGCCGAACTTGCCAGCGCCGGCTTCGACCCGGTGTTCGGCGCGCGGCCGTTGAAGCGTGCGATTCAGGAACGCATCGAGAACCCGCTGGCGAAGGCGATTCTGGAAGGAAAGTTTGCGGCCAAGGATGCGATCAAGGTCACCGCAGCGAAGGGGCACATCGAATTTACGAAGGGGTAATTCGGTAAATGGCAATATGCGGATGCAGCAAAATGGCACCCGAAATACATCTATCCCGTTGATTGTAATGGTTGTGCGCCAATGTGGTATTTTGGTTATAATAACCATAAGCTAAACCACATGGTGTGATACGAACATGAAAACCATAGGCATATCCGAAGCAACCGGCTCTCTCTCCCAACTCGTCGATCAGGCTCTGGCCGGCGAGGAAGTTTTGCTGACCCGCCAGGGTAAGCCCGTCGTCAGGCTGTCGGTCGTTGCCGACAACCAGGTGCGTGCCACCGGCATGGACTGGATCGCCGAGTCGCGGGCACGCCGTGTCGGCGCCGGTCAGGTCGCTGAGGAAACGGTAGGCTGATTTCAGCCGCGGGAGGCGTTGCTGCGCTTCCCGCATGACATGTATTCGATGCTTGAGGCGGCGATTGCCGGCCTGGGTCGCGGTGGTTTAGCGCTTAGCGGCAATAGACTTCGGTGTGGCGCGGACAGGTAATCAGGTGGTCGTTGATCATGCCGATTGCCTGCATATGGGCGTAGCACACGGTCGGGCCGACGAAGCGAAAGCCGCGGCGCTTGAGTTCCTTGGACATCGCCTCCGACGCTGGCGTTGAGGCGGGAACTTCCGCAAGTGTCTGCCAACGGTTGATGGTGGGTTTGCCGTCGACGAACTTCCAGAACAGCGTATCCAGCGAGCCGCCCTGCTCGTAAAGCGCCAGCGTGGCTTTTGCGTTGGCGATGGCCCCCTCGATTTTCAGTCGATTCCTGACGATGCCGGCATCGGCCATCAGGCGGGCGACATCCCTGGTGTCGTAGCGTGCAATACGTTCGGCATCGAAGCCGTGAAAGGCGCGGCGATAGTTCTCGCGCTTTCTCAGTATGGTGATCCACGACAATCCGGCCTGCGCGCCTTCGAGGACGAGAAACTCGAACAGGGCGCGTTCGTCGTGCAGCGGCACGCCCCATTCGGTATCGTGATAATCAACATAGAGCGGGTCGTCGCCGCACCAGGAACAACGTTCCATCGATATTCTCCTGATCTGGATGGCCGCAGCATGCCACGGTGCGGCGCCGCGTTCAATGCATCGAGTGCAGTCCGACGATGTTGCCTTCGGTATCGCGGAACAAGGCCATGTAGCCAATTTCGGCGGTGATCAAGGTTTTCTGGACCACGATTTCGCCGCCGGCCGCCTTGACGCGGCCCAGCGGTACCGCCAGATCGTCGCCGCCATCGAGATAGATGACGACCCCGCCGGGGCCGGGCGTGTAGCAATCCATGCGCGCGATGGCGCCGCCGGTAGCGGGGCATTCGTAAGGGAATATTCCCATCTGGCCTTCGCCGCAGGTTTCCTCCTTGAGGGTGACGGCGAAAACGGTTTCGTAGAAGCGGCGACCGCGCTGAAAGTCGGTGACAGGGATTTCAAACCAGTTGATAAGGCGGGACATGGCAATACTCCGGCGGTTGATGGAAGACCACAGTATGCGCAAGTCATCCTGACAACGTGGTGTCAGCATCCTGCGGCCCGAGGCGTCCGGGCTGCGTTATCCTGACATCCCGTTGTCAGTATCCCTCCGTTCCATGCGTAGAGCCGACCGTCTGTTCCGTATCGTCTTTGAGCTGGGCCGGGGCCGCGCCCAGACGGCGGCGCGACTGGCGGAGAAACTGGAAGTCTCCGAGCGCACGATTTACCGGGATGTTGCCGACCTTGTGGCGAGCGGTGTGCCCATAGAAGGGGCGCCCGGCGTCGGCTACCTGCTGCGCGGCGGCTTCCACCTGCCGCCGCTGATGTTCGACGCGGAGGAGCTTGCGGCATTGGCGCTCGGCAGCCGCATGGTCAAGGGCTGGTCCGACGCGGCGCTGGGCAAGGCGGCCGAGCAGGCGCTGGCGAAAATCGAGGCGGTGCTGCCGGAACGTCTTAGGGCCGGCGTCGGCGCGACCGCGCTCCTGGTGCCCGACTTCCATGTGCCTCCCGCGATGGTCGCCTCTCTGGGCGCCTTGCGTGGTGCCGTCGGTGCCAACCGCAAGGTGCATTTTGCCTACCGTCGTGCCGACGGCGCGGCCAGCGCGCGCACGGTACGGCCGCTGGGCTTGTTGTTCTGGGGGGAGATGTGGACGCTGGCCGGTTGGTGTGAGTTGCGTGGCGATTTCCGCACTTTCCGTATCGACCGCATGTCGGCGCTGGCGGTGCTCGAAGATCGTTTCCAGCCTCTGCCGGGGCAGCGGCTGGAGGATTATCTGCGCATCGCTTCCGCAGGTGGCTAATTGAGCGTCAGCACGCCGCGCTTCAAACCCGGATCGTCGGGATGCTGGGAAATGACGAAGCCGAGGCTGGCGACGAAGGCGATCATGCGCGAGTTTTCGGCGAGGAAATCGCCGTTCATGTACTTGAGGCCGCGGCTGCTTGCCGTCTCGATCAGAATGCCCATCAGGCGGCGCGCCAGGCCCTTGCCCTGCCAGAGGTCGGAGACGACGATGGCGAACTCGCAGGATTCGCCGTCGGGATTGGTGGCATAGCGGGCGACGCCGATTTCCGTGCCGCCGCCGGCTTCTTCAGCGACGGCGACGAAGGCCATTTCGCGGTCGTAGTCGATCTGGGTCAGCCGGGCCAATTGCGCCAGCGAGAGTTCGCGAATGGTATTCATGAAACGGTAGTACTTGGCTTCCGGCGACAGGTGCTTGACGAATTCCTGCTCCATGTCGGCATCTTCCGGGCGGATCGGGCGGATCGATACCGTCGTGCCGTCGGCGCTCTGGTACTGTATCGCCAGATGCGACGGGTAGGGATGGATCGCCATGTGGTCATAGCGGCCGGCGGTCAGCGACAGATGTTCGATGGCGATGCGGGCATCCACCGCGACGGCGCCGTTCTCGTCGACGATCAGCGGGTTGATGTCCATCTCGCGGATCCACGGCAGTTCGCAGACCATTTCCGAAACCCGCAGCAGTACAGCTTCGAGCGCTTCCATGCTCACCGGCGGCATGTTGCGGAATTCGCCGAGCCTGGCCGATGTGTGTGTGGAAGCCAGCATGTCGGCGACGAGGAAGTTGTTGAGCGGCGGCAGCGCCACGGCCCTGTCCTTGCCGGTGGCTTCGATGCCGACGCCGCCGGGGCCGAAGATGATGGTCGGGCCGAAGATTTCGTCCCGCACCATGCCGACGATGAGTTCGCGGCCGTTGGCCTTCTGGATCATGGGTTCGATGGCGACGCCGTGAATGATGGCGTCCGGGCGATGCCTTTTCACTTCCTCGATAATCTCGGGATAGGCGTCGCGCACTGCGGCCAGCGTGTTGACGTTCAGGCGCACGCCGCCCGAGTCGGTTTTGTGGGTGATCGTGGGCGAGTCGATTTTCATCACCACCGGCAGGCCCATTTCCTCGGCCAGCACCATCGCTTCCGAGGGCGAGCGCGCGACCACGGTCTGGGCGATGGGAATGCGGAAGGCCGCCAGCAGGGCCTTCGACTCCATCTCGTTCAGTGCCTTGCGGCCTTCGGCGAGCGCGGTTTCTATCACCAGCTTCGCCGATTCCAGGCGCGGCGCGACGTGGTTGGAAATCGATGCCGGCGTCTGCATCAGCAGCTTCTGGTTGCGGTAATAGGCCGAGATATGCGAGAAGAGTTCGACCGCCGGTTCCGGCGTGCGGAAGGTGGGAATGCCGGCGCCCCTGAACAGCAGACGCGCTTCGCGCACCTGTTCCTCGCCCATCCAGCAGGTGACGATGGGCTTGTCGGACTTGCGGGCGATCTCGATGACTGTGCGCGCCGCCTGGGTCGGGTCGGTCATGGCCTGGGGCGTGAGGATGACCAGCACGCCGTCGACTTGCTCGTCTTCGAGGCAGGCCTGTAGGGCGACGCCATAACGGGTGGGATCGGCATCGCCGACGAGGTCGATCGGGTTGGTTTTCGACCAGGTGGCTGGTAAGGCTTCGGTGAGATGCAGTACCGTGCCCGCCGAAAGTTTCGCCAGCGGAATGCCGATGTCCGAGGCGTGGTCGGCCGCCATGACGCCGGGGCCGCCGCCGTTGGTGATGATGGCCAGATGATTGCCATGCGGATGGAAATGCGAGAACAAGGCTTGCGCCGCGGCATACATCTGGTCGACGGTGCCCAGGCGCACTACGCCGGCGCGGCGCAGCGCCGCATCGAAGACGTCGTCGGCGCCGACCAGGGCGCCGGTGTGAGACAGCGCGGCCTGTTCGCCGGCCGGATGGCGGCCGACCTTGATCAGCAGTACCGGCTTGCAGCGCGCGGCGGCGCGCAGGGCGCTCATGAAGCGGCGCGAGTTCTTGATGCCTTCGATGTAGAGAAAGATGTTCTCGGTGCGCGGGTCGGCAACCATGTAGTCGAGCACTTCGCCGAAATCGACGTCGCTCTCGGCGCCCAGCGATACCACGGTGGAGAAGCCGACGTTGTTGGGCAGCGCCCAGTCGAGGATGGCGGTGCATAGCGCACCCGACTGCGAGATGAGGCCGACGGTACCGGCCGTGGCGTTGTTGTGGGCGAAGGTGAGGTTGATGCCGGCCGAGGGCCGCATCAGCCCAAGGCAATTGGGCCCCAGAAGACGCATGCGATGGCGGCGGGCGGACTCCAGTGCCGCACGTTCCAGCGCTGCGCCGCGCGTGCCGGCCTCGGTGAAACCACCGGCAATGATAATGGCGTTGCGGGTGCCGGCCCGGCCGCAGGCGTCTATGATGGCGGGCACCGTCTGTGCCTGCGTACAAATGACGGCGAGGTCGAGCCGCTGCGGAATGCTTTCCACCGAGTCGTAGCTCGGCCGGCCGAAAACCGTGTCGTGCTTGGGATTGACGAAGAATACCTTGCCCTTGTAGCCGGCATCGAGGTTGTCCAGCATGTTGCGGGCCAGTGTGGCGCCAATGGAACCCGGCGTTTCGGAGGCGCCGATGATGGCGATGGACTTCGGCTCGAAGAGGGAGGTCAGGTAATGCTGTTCATAGTGCATGCCGTGTCTTTCGAGCGATGCTGCAACGCAACAAGAATACCATTATTGCAAGCAGCGAATCAAATCGATGGGACCGGGCCGGTATCCTTCCCCACGCTTGCGCCGTTACGCGTGAATGCTTCTTCCGTCCCGACCCGACATCGTCAATTGAACGGCGACCAGAGCCGCTCAGATTCCTGTGCCGAGTCTTTGCAGGAAGTTGCTCAGGGGACGGTCGGATTTCTGGGCGTGATCGATCAGCCAATCGGCGATCAGGCGCTGGCAGGTGAAGGCGAGGTAGCGGAAATCCTCGTGGCCTTCCGCCACCAGGGCGACAAAATTCTGATACGACTGGCGCAGGCGGCGATGCTCGCGGGCGTGTTGGATCGTCAGGGGGAAGCCGGCTTCCTCCATGAGATTTTCCTCGACGGAAAAATGGGCGTCGAGCGCTTCGCCCAGCGCGGCGATCGTGTCGGCGGCGCCCTCGCAACGGTCGGCGAGCAATTGCTCGACCAGTGCGTTGGCGATCGCCAGCAACTCGCGGTGGTCGGCGTCGATCCGGGCGACGCCGACGCAATAGTCGTCGCTCCAGAGGCGGAGGATGTCGGACGGGCCGCCGGGAACGGCGTGGCAGCGTTCGAGATAAAGGTGCGCCGGACGGTCGTCCGGCGCGAGTTCGATGCACTTCTGGAGCATGGCGTGGGCATCGTCGACATAGCCGAGGTAATAGCAGGCCAGCGCCGTCTCGAACAGTTTGCGCGTGTTGCGTTTGGCGGCGCGCAGTGTCGGCGGGTCGGCGTCGAAGACTTCGTAGATCGACTGGATCTCCTGCTTGCCCCTGACCTGGCGGCGGTCGACGAAGCGGATGCCGAAAGGTGCGGGATCGTTGAGTCCGAGCAGCGTGTGCTCGCTGATGAGCAGCGAGACGTCCCATTCGCGCGTGATGCGTTCGAGGCGGGCGGCAAGGTTCACGGAGTCGCCGATGACGGTGACGTCCATGCGCGAAGCCGAGCCGACGGTACCGAGCATGACGGTGCCGGTGTTGACGCCGATGCCGATGCGTATCGACATGTAGCCGGCGCGGTGGCGCCCGGCGTTGTAGATGTCGAGCTGGTTGAGTATCGAGATGGCGCCCCGTAGCGCATCGTCGGCGGAGGCGGGAAACAGCGCCAGAATGGCATCGCCGACGTATTTGTCGATGACGCCGCCGTTGGCGGCAATGGCCGGCTGCATCTGGGAGAGGTAGGAATTGAGGAAGTTGAAGTTTTCCTGCGGCGAAATCGACTCGGACAAGCCGGTAAAATCGCAGATGTCGGCAAACAGGATGTTCATCGACTGTTCAACCTGATCGCCGAGGCGTACTTCGCGGATATCATCGAAGCCCATCAGCTGGAGAAACTGGCGCGGCACGAAGCGCTCGTAGGCGTCCTCCACGCTCTTCAAGCGCTCCATCGTCGCCTCGTGCGCGGTGACCTCGTCGAGCAAGGTTCGCCGTTGTGTGGGGACGCCGGGTTTGTCGTGCCGCGAATTCATTGGGTTAGCGTAAACTCTTACCAAACAAGATGATACATCAATGGACACTTCGCCGCTGCTAGGTGATGCTCAGCCTTCGGCCTGGGTCAGACGATTTACGCCGCTGATTACCCCCGGCGGCAGCGTACTCGACCTCGCCTGCGGCGCCGGCCGTCACGCCCGACTCCTGGCGGCGCTCGGTCATGCCGTCGAAGCGGTGGACCGCAATGCCGATGCGCTTGCCACACTGGCTGGCACTGCCGGCATCTGCTTGCGCCAGGCCGACCTCGAAGCGGGCCCCTGGCCCTATTATGGTTATGCCTTCGACGGGATCGTTGTGACGAATTACCTGCATCGCCCCATTATGCCCAATCTTCTCGGGGCGCTGGCCGAGGGCGGGGTACTCATCTATGAGACCTTCATGCTCGGCAATGAACGCTTCGGCAAGCCGAGCGATCCGGCGCATCTGCTGCGATCCGGCGAACTGCTCGAACAGGTGCGCAAACGTTTCAGCGTGGTGGCGTTCGAGCAGGGCGAAGTGGAGAGTCCGCGTCCGGCGGTGGTTCAGCGGATATGCGTGGTTCGCGGCAATCGTTTTCGTCTGCCAGGATTTCCTGCGCCAGGCGCGTGATGCTCTCTGGCGAAAGATCGTCAGTGCGGAACGCCGTCGCCGCGGCGTAATCGGCGAAGTTCCGGGTCTGGGAACGCTGGTAGAGCGGGTCGTAGTGCCGTTCCAGCAGGTCGGCAACCAGTGCGCGAAAGTTGCCGGCCTGTACCTGCGCGAGCCAGTGATCCACCGTCTCATTGCCTTGCAGGCTGCGCAGTTGTTCCAGCTTGTCGGCCAGCGGCAGCGGGGTGGCGAGGAAGTAGGCGTAGTCGCGCAACAGGAATTCGACTCGCGCCGGCACCGTGGCCTCGATGCGCACGCAGGGCGCGGCGCGTATGGCGCCGATCATCGCGGCGGGAAGACTCACGCTGCCGATGCGGCGGCTTTCGGCTTCGGCAAATACCGGGCGCTGCGGATCGAAGACGCCGAGTGCGGCGTGCAAATGCGACTCGAACATTTTCTGCGAGGGCTGCGGCGTATCCGGCAGGTTGCCGAGCACCGAGCCCTTGTGGGCCGCCAGTTCCTCCAGATGCAGCACCTGTGCGCCTTCGGCGGCCAGCGCTTCCAGAATGCGGCTCTTGGCGCTGCCGGTGGCGCCCGAGATCACTCTGAAGCGCAAGCGTCCGGGCAGCGTCTCCAGTTCGTCGATTACCTGGCGCCGCCAGGATTTGTAGCCGCCCTCCAGCCGGTGGGCGTTCCAGCCGATTTCGCGCAGGATATGGGTGAAGGCGCCGCTGCGCTTGCCACCGCGCCAGCAATAGATCAGCGGCTTCCAGTCCCTGGGCTGGTCGAGGAAACGCTCTTCGATGTGGCGGGCGATGTTCTTCGCCACCAGCACGGCACCGACCTTTTTCGCTTCGAAGGGCGAAACCTGCTTGTAGAGCGTGCCGACGCGCGCCCTTTCCTCGTCGGACAGCACCGGACAGGAGATGGCGCCGGGCAGATGGTCGTCGGCGTATTCGCCGGGCGAGCGCGCATCTATGATCGCGTCGAATTCGCCGAGTTGTGCTACCGTTGCCAGCCCTTTTAACATCGATTCATACACCACGGAGAACACGGAGGACACCGAAAAGGGCGAAGAACTTCATGGATTTTTCTCCGTGATCTCCGTGGTGGAAAACAATGGCCATCAAACTCACGCAATTCTCTCACGGCGGCGGCTGTGGCTGCAAAATCGCGCCCGCCGTTCTCTCCCGGATCATTTCCGAATCGTCCTTGAAGACGATGCCGAAAGACCTGCTGGTCGGCATCGAGACTTCGGACGACGCCGCCGTCTATCGCCTCAACGACGAGCAGGCCATCGTCGCCACCACCGATTTCTTCACCCCTATCGTCGACGATCCTTACGACTTCGGCCGTATCGCCGCGACCAATGCGCTTTCCGACGTTTACGCCATGGGTGGCACGCCGATTTTTGCCCTGGCCATCGTCGGCATGCCGCTGGACAAGCTGCCCGAGGATGTCATCCGCGAGATACTGGCCGGCGGCGAATCCGTCTGTGCCGAAGCCGGCATTCCCATTGCTGGCGGGCATTCCATTGACGTGCTGGAGCCGATCTACGGGCTGGTGGGGCTGGGCGTCGTCCATCCGCAGCGCGTCAAGAAAAACAGCGGCGCAAAGGATGGCGACGTGCTGATCCTCGGCAAGCCGCTCGGCATCGGCATTCTCTCGGCGGCGCTGAAAAAGGGCCTGCTTACCGCGGCCGGCTACGACGAAATGATGCGCTGGACCACCAAGCTCAACACCGTGGGGCCGGCGCTTTCGCGGCTGGAGGGCGTCCACGCGGTGACCGATGTCACGGGCTTCGGTCTGGCCGGGCATCTGCTTGAAATCTGCCGCGGCTCGAAACTCGCGGCCAGCGTCGAGTTCGACAAACTGCCCTTGATTGCGGAAGCATTGACGCATGTGCAGGCAGGCATCGCTACCGGCGCATCGACGCGCAACTGGACCGGCTATGGCGCCGCGGTGAGCGTAGGCGGCGAAGAATGGCGCCAGAAGACGATCACCGATCCCCAGACCAGCGGCGGCCTGCTGGTGGCCTGCGCCGCGGACACCGTGGATGCGGTGCTGGCGGCCTTCCATGCCGATGGCTTCGATCAGGCGGCCGTCATTGGGCGCATGGCGGCCGGTTCGCCCCACGTCACGGTGATTTGAGCAGCGGCTTCAGCGCCTTCCAGGCATGGTCGAGTATTTGCGGTTGCGCGGCGGCCGTCGGGTGCAGCCCGTCCGGCTGATAGGCGTTGCCGTCGAGGGCGATGGGTTCGAGCAGGAAGGGCAGCAGGGCTGTTTTTTCCCGCTTGGCGACGCGGCGGTAAGTTTCTTCGAAACGGGCGGTATAGTCGGCGCCGTAGTTGGGTGGCAGTTTTATGCCGACGAGCAGCACGCGCGCATGGCGTGCCTGCGCGGCGCGGATCATGGCCGTCAGGTTGTCGCCGAGCGCTTTCACCGGCAAGCCGCGCAGGCCGTCGTTGGCGCCCAGTGCGATGACGACGACGGCGGGGCGAAAGCGTTCAAGCGCGGCGGGCAGACGCGCCAGTCCGCCGGAAGTCGTCTCGCCGCTGATGCTGGCGTTGGCAACGGCGTAGGATGGCTTCTCGGCGGCGAGGCGCTGCGCCAGCAGGGCCGGCCAGCTTTGCTCGACAGCGATACCGAAGCCGGCGGAAAGGCTGTCGCCGAAGATCAGCACGGTCTGGGCGGCGAAGACGGCGGTACTTTGCAGCAACAGGGCGAACAGGAAGGCGAAACGCGACATGGCATTGGCAATCGAAGTGATCGGGCTGGGCAAGGAAGTCGCCAGCGGCGACGGCATGCTAGCGATTCTGCACGAGATTTCCTTCGCGGTCGAAAGCGGCGAAGCCGTGGCCATCGTCGGCGCCTCGGGTTCGGGCAAGTCGACACTGCTGGGTCTGCTGGCCGGGCTCGATCTGCCGACGGCCGGCAGCGTGCGGCTCGTCGGCGAGGAACTGGCGGGTCTCGACGAGGATAGTCGCGCCGCCTTGCGCGGCCGGCTGCTGGGCTTCGTCTTCCAGTCGTTTCATTTGCTGGCGGCGCTTAGTGCGCTGGAAAATGTGATGCTGCCGCTGGAACTGCTGGGCCTGCCCGATGCTCAGGCGACGGCCCGGACGATGCTGGAACGCGTCGGGCTCTCGCATCGCCTTGGCCACTATCCCAAGCATCTGTCCGGCGGCGAGCAACAGCGCGTCGCCCTGGCCCGCGCCTTCGCCGTGAAGCCGCAGTTGCTGATGGCCGACGAACCGACCGGCAACCTCGACGCCGCCACCGGCGGCGAGATCATCGACCTCATGTTCGAGATGAACCGCGAGGCCGGCACGACGCTGGTGCTCGTCACCCACGATGAGGCGCTGGCGCGGCGTTGCGGTCGGGTGGTGAGGCTGGCCGGCGGTCGGCTGGCGGGGTCGTGAGCGAAAAGCGCCGGCCTGACAGCGTGCGCTACTTGATCCGGTAGCCCGTGTGACAGGCGACGCAGGCCGCCATCACCTCGCCGAGCGCCGCCAGGGCGGGCTTGACGTCGCCGGTGGCCGCCGCATCGCGCGCGGCCAGCGCAAAACGGCTGGCGCCTCTGTGCATGGCGGTGCCGGTGTCCTGCATGCCTTGCGGCATGTATTTCGCCACTTCGTGGGCGCCATGCAGCTTCAGCGACGACATGCCCAGGCGCTGTTCTGCGACGTCGGCGGCACGGTCGTAATCCGGCTTCGCCAGGGCGACCTGAATTTCCTGAAGCGCCAGCAGGTGGTCGCGCATGTTGGCGAGCGTATGCGTTCGGAGGTCGGCGGGGAATTCCACCGCAATGCGCAGATCGGCTGCGGGTGCGGCATTCATCATGCGTTGGTGCATCGCCGGATCGTGATTCTGGGCGAAGGCCGGCAGGCTGAGCAGGGTCAGGGCGAGGAGGGTTTTATTCACGGGGGTGTCTCGTCTGTTGGGAGCAGCGATCCTAGCCCGTCCCGTCGGCCTGGCATATGATCGCGATCATATGAGCGATCTTGCCATCCCCCTGTCCCCGGAACTCTCTTTTCTGCCCGCCAAGCTGGTGCGACAGGCCTATATGATTGGCCTCGACAGCGGCGAAGCGTTGTTCCGGCGCGGCGATATGCCCGTCGCCATCCATTGCCTGCGGGCCGGGGAAGTGCGCTTGGTGCGGTATTCGCGCGACGGACGCGAGGTCGTCTTGCAACGGTCGCGGGGCGGCTTCTTCGCCGAGGCCAGCATCGATGCTGCCGGCTATCACTGCGATGCCGTGGCGGCGGTGCCGTCCCGAGTGCTGGCGGTGCCGCTGGTGCCGTTCAAGGCGGAGATGGACGCCAACGCCGACTTCCGCCGTGCCTGGGGTGCCCATCTCGCCGCCGAGTTGCGGCACCTGCGTAATCGTTGCGAGCGCCTGGCATTGCCGACCGCGCGGGAACGCCTGATCCACTACATCGATAGCGAAGGGCAGGACGGCGTTCTCCATTGCGACCAGGGGCTCAAGTCCCTGGCCGTGGAACTGGGGATCACGCACGAGGCCTTGTATCGCACGGTTGCGAAGCTGGAACGGGAGGGCTGCGTTGCCAGGGAAGGGCGGGGGCTATTGCGGCTCCTGCGCTGAGTCCGGCATCGGCCTGCGGGCGGAAGGTATGCCGTGCGCGGATCAGCCCAGCGCCTGGTTCAGATCCGCGATCAGGTCCGCCGTGTCTTCCAGGCCAATGGACAAACGCAGCATCGCATCGGAAATTCCGCGCCGTGTCCGTTCCTCCGGTGTCAGGCCGTGGTGGGTCGTGGTACAAGGCTGCGTCACCAGACTCTCGGCGCCACCGAGACTGGGCGCCAGCGCGAAGAGCTTTAGGCGGTCGGCAATGCGCATCGCGGCCTCCCCGTCGCCCTTGACCTCGATACTCAGCATGCCGCCGTAGCCCTGCATCTGTGCCTTGGCGAGCGCGTGGCCGGGAAAGTCCGGCAGGCCGGGGTAGAAGACGCGGGCAACCTGCGGATGGTTCGCCATGGCTTCGGCCACGGCTTGGGCGCTGCGGTTCTGGCGCTCCACGCGCACGACCAGCGAGCGCAGGCTGCGCGCGAGCAGGGCGGCGGTTTCGGGTGAGATCGCGGTGCCGAGGTTCTTGCGCCAGTTCCAGATCGGTATCAGCAGTTCCTTGCTGCCCATGATCGCTCCGGCGGTGAGGTCGGAATGGCCGCCGAGATACTTGGTGCAGGAATGCACGGCGAAGTCGGCGCTGAGCGCCAGCGGTTGCTGGTTGACGGGCGAGGCGAAGGTGTTGTCCACCGCCACCAGCGCGCCATGGGCGTGGGCCATCTTGGCAAGCGCATGGACATCGAAGATTTCCAGCGTTGGGTTGGTCGGCGTCTCGAAAAATACCAGGCCTACGCCCTGGGCCAGGACCGCGTCGAGCCGGCCCATGTCGCTGCCGAGCAGCAGGTGGGTCGGGATGCCGAGTTGCGGCAGTTGTGCGGCGAGCAGTTCGAGCGTGCCGCCGTAGGCGTCGCCGAGGCAGACGATGCCTTTGCGGCCGTGGGTGAGGAACAGCGCCACCTCGGCCGCCATGCCCGAGCAGAACGCCCAGGCCATTTCGGCGCCTTCCAGCGCGGCGAGCTTTTGTTCCAGGCTGAACAGCGTCGGATTGAGGCCGTAGCGCGTGTAGAGGCTGCCGGACTTCTTGCCGTCCACGACGTCGAGCAGGTCGGCGGTGGAGGGAAACTTGAAGGTCGTGGTGTTGTAGATCGGCGTGTGCGGCGAACCGTGGGCATCGGCGATTTCGCCGGCATGGACGCAGCGGGTGGCAAGACTCTCTGACATCGCGTTCTCCACTATTTGAGCAATTCCTTGAGTTGCGCGACGATGACGGGATCGTCGAAATCGCGCCCGCCGACGGCCCGCAGCGCAAGCCGGCCGGCTTTGTCGACGACGTAGGTGGTCGGCAGTCCCTTGACCGGCCAGCGCTTCATCGCACCGGAGTCCTTGTCCAGCAGCACGGGAAAGTTTGTGGCGCCGGCAAAGGAAAAGACATCGTCGGCATCCTCGCCGACGTTGACGGCGAGTACGGTCAGCTTCGCCGGCGGGAACAGCTTTTGCAGGCGGCCGAGCGAGGGGAACTCCTTGCGGCAGGGCGGGCACCAGGTCGCCCAGAAATTCACCAGCACGATGCGGCCGCGCAATGAGGCAAGGTCGATCTTCCGGTCGTCGAGGTCGATCAAGGTGAGAGGCGGCGCCGGCGGCAGGCCGGCGACTGCGGTCATGCCGCCGGATTGCGCGCGGGCGACCAGCGGCGCGAGTGCGAGGCCCGCCAGCATGCGCAGGGCACGGCGCCGCTCAATCGGCGCAGGCAATGGCGTTGGTAAGAAGTTCATGCGATCCCTTTTCATCCGCATAGCGGGCGACGACGCGGAACGGCCCGGCGATGCGCCGTTCCAGGGCCGTCATGCCCATGATCCAGTCGCCGGGATCGAACTCCTGCTCCGGCGGAAACTGTGCCCAGCGGAAGGCGATGCGTGCCGCCTGCGGCAGGCCGTCCTTCTCCCATGCCGTATCCCAATCGGCCAGCGGCCGGAAGCGGGTTCCGTCCTCGGCCCGCCAGTCGGCAAGACGCAAGCGCAAGGCGGTACGGCCGTCGTTGCGAAGGCTGAAGGAGAGCACGCATGCCTGCGTATACGGCGCAATGGCAACTGCGGAAAAGCCGCGCGCGGTGTAGAAGGCGGTGACCTGCTCGCGGGAGAGCGGCGTGACGGTCAGGGCGATCTGGGCCTGGACCGCCGTGGCGGCGAAAACGAGCAGAAACAAGGTGATTCGGAACATGGGCAGGATGCGGGGCGATTGGCGTAGCGGACAGTAGCATGGACGTCGCGGTGATGTCCGCCAGTTTGGCATACGTGGGCGTCGTGTCGCTTATGGGGCGGTTCGTGTAACCGATCCCTTGTCGGTGCCGGCATGTTGCAACAGGTGGCGTGCCATTTCGCTGCCCTGAGCGGCGGCCAGCTTTAACCACTTGACCGCCTCGATACGGTCGCAAGGGACTTCGCCGCCGTACAGCCGCCCGCAATACAGAAGCATGCCGCCGGCTATGATCTGGGCCTGGCGGTGGCCTTGGCCGGCCGCCTCGCGAAAGCTGGCGAGCGCCAAGTCATAGCGGCGTTCTGCCGCTGCGGCTTGCCCTGCGTCATAGGCATCTTCCGCAAAGGCGAACGCCGAGAGGGTGATCGCAAGAATCGCGATCCAGACGTTGCGCCATTTCAAGCAAACCATGAATCGCCTCCTGTCTTGAATCGGGTGGATCGGGGATGGTTCGGAGCGATGCGACTACGGCGTTGCGTCTTCCAGAAAGTTATTGAGTATGGTTTCCAGGCGCGACAGCAGCGCGGCGACCCGCGCGTCGTCGCTGCCGATGTGCGTCAAATGGGCGCAGATGTCCTCGGGCGAGAGAATGACGCCGTCGGCGGGCTGGATGGCGGCGTCCCCGATCCACAGACTGGGAAAGCCTTTCGCGTGCGCTTCGCGGCATTCGCTGTGTACCACCTGGCAATTCCAGCCGAGGACATCGGAAATGGCGTCCGCATAGCGGGCATAGAGTGTGCAGCGTCCGCCTGGGGGCTGCTGGGAAATGACCATCACCGGACTCATGAAGCGCTCTTGATCAGGATGTAAGTCGCGACCACCACCAGGAAGCCGCCGAAGCTGCGCTTCAACAGCTCTTGCGAGAAGCGGTGCGCCAGCCGGGTGCCGGTGAAACTGCCGGCAACGGTGACGGCGGTGAAGGCGCCCATGGTGCTCCAGTCGACGGGCACCGCGCCGAGATAGCCGAAGAAGCCCGCATAGGACTTGGCGGCAACAATGGCGAGCGAGGTACCGATGGCCAGTTTCATCGGCAGACCCGAGGGCAGGGCCAGGGCAGGTACGATCAGGAAGCCGCCGCCGACGCCGACGATGCCGGTGAGAACGCCGACGCCGATGCCGTGGGCGGCGATGGGGCC
>Ga0209516_1000100_pt1 | contig 26045 bp, 25 predicted proteins | sample Napbiome12C3dose_FD_187716 | JGI IMG/M metagenome (GOLD analysis project Ga0209516, IMG submission 187716) | Groundwater microbial communities from S. Glens Falls, New York, USA - Naphthalene biodegradation metagenome 12C3dose (SPAdes) (version 2) ... | reverse complement strand
TTCATAAGGACATCTCTAAAAACTATTTTTTTTGCAAAGCCACAAAGAAAATGCTTTTGAAAATAAATAGCTGAACTTTTAAATAGGAGGAAACCTTGACAAGGTTTCTTGATAGCAACGAAAAATGGTCAAAATTTTACAAATCTATTTGCATAACCTTGTCAAGGTTGTGCTGATGAAAACTTCTAAATACTTTGCACGATTCGCGTCTTGGCGAGAAATATTTTCTTTTGAGTTTTTAGAAGTGCCCAATAACAACAAGCGTTTCGGTTGTTTTCACTCCGTGAGATATGATGCAATCGTGCGAGAAAAATAGAGTTGAACAGTATCTCATGGGGTTAAGTTTTGAGTTTGGAATTTATTTGAAATTTGTTTTTTGTGATTTGGAGTTTTTAGAGGTTCCCTTATTGTACTTCCTTGTTTGTTCATGTTGTTGTTGGTAAATTAGTGCATCATTAAACGGGAAATATGCGTGAATCAGAGGTCTCTCCATAAAACAATTGAAAGCTTCGACAGCAAAAAATTCAACTCGAGCGAGGAATTGCTTTCTCATGTACTCCATCAGATCGTTGCCAACGATCGGATAGAGATCAAAGGGGGGCGTGTCTGGAAACTTGATGCGGGGAAATTTGCCTACGAGCTGATCGCGCAGTCCGGAATGATCGGCAAGATCAAGCCGCATTTTATGGTAAAAGTGGACGAATACCGTGCGTTCAAACTGCTTCCCCGTCATAGGACGATCGTGGCAAAAGAGACCAACGCCTATCTCCGGAGCAAAGGGATCGGCAAGTATTCTGCGACAGGTGTGGGGGAGATCGTCAACGTGAAAGGTGTGGATCTCTTCAGTTATATCCTTTCGTTCAATACCGCTCTCGATCACGAGCATGTTGCCCCGACGTTGAATATCATCAGTATCGCCGTCACCTCGATGTTGAAGAACCGAAGCATCGAGCGGACATCCAAACAACTTCAGAAAGATCTGGATAAGGCGCGTGAGATCCAGCGCAGTATTCTTCCCGAGCACGAACTGCAATTCCAGAACTATGAAATGTTCGGCATCTCGCTTGCCGATCGGATCGTCGGCGGCGACTTCTTCGATTATATCGTGAGCGAAGAGAAGGATCGTGTCGGCATCGTCATTGGGGATGCCGCCAGCAAAGGGATCTCCGCGGCGGTGCAGGCGCTCTATGTTTCCGGTGCGCTGCGCATGGGAGCAAGCTATCAAACAAAGATCAGTAACCTCATTCGTAATATCAATTCACTTGTTCATCACACATTTTCCGATGACCGGTTCCTCACCTTGTTCTATGCTGAGTTGATCAATGACAAACACGGTTTATGCGTTTACGTTAATGCAGGCCACAGCAGTCCCATCGTGTATCGCGCGAAGACAAACACGACGGAATTGTTAGAAGCGACCGGCAATATCATCGGTCCGTTTCCCGACCAGATGTACCGCAGCGAAGGCATCATGCTCGCGAAAGGTGACATAATGCTGCTGTATACAGACGGCGTCTCCGAAGCAATGGATGCAGCCGGTAATCAATATTCCGAACAACGGCTCATTGCGAAATTGACTGAACTGAAGCGGGAGAAAGCTCAGAACATTGCCCACCTTATCATTGAAGATTTGCAGAAGTTCAGTGCGAAAAGCAAATACTCCGATGATAAGACCATCGTCGTCGTCAAACGGGTGAAATGACAGTACGAGAAAATGTCGGACATCGCTCACAATTCAGGAGGAGAGCCATGAAGACCAACAATGCCATAGAACAACATATCCTTGAACTCCGAAGCAAGGATGGGGTTCAGCGAACTCGTGCACGAATTGCGCTGGTCAAGATCGGGAAGCCGGTCGTTCCATGATTTGATCGATCTTCTATCGGATCCTGATGAACATATGCGATGGGAGGCTGCAAAAGCCTTGGGAAGGATTTCCGATCCGTCGTCGTGCCCTGCTTTGGTCAACGCGTTAGGTGATGAAAGCATGGAAGTCCGATGGCTTGCAGCCGAAGCGCTCATTGACCTTGAACGACATGCGATCAATCCTCTTCTAGAAATTCTTGAAGAACAATTCGATTCACCCTTCATTCTCAATGGTGCGCACCATATCCTCCACGCGTTGGAAAGGCAAAAATTGCTCAATGAGAATGTGCTTACCGTATTAAATTCCATTCGTTTCTTAAAGCCAAAGACATCGGTAGCCGTGGCGGCGAGAAAAGCACTCGGATTTTGATTTATTGAATTTGTACATTAGGTCATCAATACAGTAGCAGTTCATACAATAAGCAGATATCTTCGTCTCTGACAAGCATTCTCTATTAATGAGTGATGTTACGCAGACGACTGTTTTCATAAGGTGCGACTCACTTTGCCTGTTAAGAATGTAAGCCTTTGAATGATTGAGACTAACTTTGGAAAGAAAAGTGAGTCGCACCTCGCTGTTTTCCATTCCGCAATTCTTCCAGTTCGTGCCATCGGTTATAGAGACGTTCCACTTTCACTTTTGCGGCGGCGAGCTCTTCGGTCAGCGCGATGGTTTGTTCTCCGTGCGTTTCATAGAAGTCATCCGCCGCAAAGATCGCTTCGATACGCTTCACGTCATTCTCGGCGCGCGTGATTTCATCTTCGATCGTTTCCAGTTCTTTCGCCTCTTTCCATTTTAATTTTTTCTTTTCCTGCTGTATGCGTGTCTCTTGTTTTTTCTGTGTTTCGGCAGCTTGGGATGTTGACTCAGCGAGCCGTTCCTTTCTTTTCTCAAGATAATAATCGTAATCTCCTTCGCTGAAATGCACATTCCCGTCTCCCTCAAATGCGAGAATGCCGTTGCAGACACGGTTCAAAAAATAGCGGTCGTGACTCACTGCAATCACACATCCGCCGAATGCCGCCAATGCCTCTTCCAATACACGGAGAGTCGGCAGATCCAGATCGTTCGTCGGTTCGTCGAAGATCAGAAAGTTTCCCCCGCTCTTTACGATCTTTGCCAGCAGCAGTCTGCTCCGTTCACCGCCGGAAAGTTTCTCCACTTTCGTGTTTATCCTGTCATCGGTAAAGAGGAATCGGCGCAGATATTTCCAGACGGTCAACCGTTCTTCGCCGAAGAGGATCCAATCGTTCCCTTCGCCGATCTCCTTCAGCACGGTGTTCTGGTCGTTGAGCGCCACGCGGGATTGGTCGATGTAGTTAATCACCGTCCTGTCGCCGGGTTCCATGAATCCTTCGGTCGCCTGAAGTTCACCCAAAATGATTTTCAGCAGTGTTGTTTTGCCAAGCCCGTTGCGTCCGATGATTCCCAATTTTCTTTTTTTATCGAAATTGAAGTTCAATCCCCCGAACAATTTTTTCCCGCCTAATTCCATTCCCAGATCTTTCAGGTTCAGTATCTTCGATCCGAGTCCCGATGCAGGAGGGATGATCAACTCGACCTCCGCTTCGGCTTGATATCCTTCTTTATCGAGCGTCTCAAAATAATTTTTGAGCCGGCTTTTCGATTTTGTCCTGCGTGCCCGCGGTCCCGTGCGAACCCATTCCAACTCGCGGCGCAGAAAACTGTTTCTCTTTTTCTCTTCACTCTCCAACTGCGCCTGTCGTTCCGCTTTGTCAATCAAAAAGTCCGTATAATTGCCTGCGTGCGGATAGCAGAGACCGCCGGAGAGTTCGACGATCCTGTTGGCGATCGAATCCAAAAAATACCGGTCGTGAGTCACGAACAGGCATGCGCCGGAATAATTCGCCAGGAATTCTTCGGTCCATTCGATCGATTCGGTATCAAGATGATTGGTCGGTTCGTCCAGGATGAGGAGATCGGGGCGGGAGATGATGGCTTTACACAATGCCACGCGCCGTTTCTCTCCGCCGGAAAGGGACGTGATGTCGCGGTTCCTGTTCGGTACATTCAGCGAATGCATCGCCGTTTCGATCCTGTTTTCAAGGTTCCACCCGTCGCGGTGATGGATCTGTTCCGCCAGAAGATGATGCCTCGGAGACGTACCCGGAATTGATTCATATTCCCTGAGAATGTCGATCACATCGTGTGCCCCTTCCTTGATGTTCTCGTACACCGATAATACCGGATCGAGCTGAAAATTCTGCGAGAGATATCCTGTAACGATATCCTTCCGCCGCGAGATCCTGCCCGAATCGGGCTCCATCACTCCGGCGATGATCTTGAGAAGTGTCGATTTGCCCGATCCGTTGCTGCCGATCAGCCCGATCCTGTCGGTCTGGTGGATGTTCAGCGATGCATTATTTAAAACGACCTGCTCTCCGAAGCGAATTGAAATATCTTGCGCGGCAATAAGAACAGGACTGATGGTTTTGGACATAGCGTACTTTCAAAATTCAAAAATGGAAACATGGTGATCAATCCAAAATACGAAAAACTTGGATGCTCTCAGAGCGTTTTTGACGCTGCGAACGATTGCAGAACGAAGATAAAACCGTTACATAGTAGGTTGATCTTGTGGAACACGGATGGCGGCTGCGGACAATATTGTTGAACAAAACAAAAATATCGATGTGGCAAAGTAAGTATTTTTTCGTCTCATTTTTACCTCCCACCATTTTGGAGTGAATCAAGAGCCTAACGGACTGGTCTACGACCCGCCTACGGCTCGTAGAGTAGGGAACTTCCGCCAATCACAAAGTGATGCTCTACGAGTTGTAAACCTTTGGCAAAAGATGGTCGAAGACTCCCTATGGCCTACGGCTCGTAGAGGATCGTAGATCGACTCATTGAGCGGATAAAAACTCCCGCAAAAAACACGGGACGTAAAAAACACGCTGCCGTGTTCGCCGCGGCGAATTCCAGTGCGCTTTTTGCATCCCGCGCTTTTTTGCGGGACGCGTTGGAAATTATTTGTTTCGCGTTGTTTGCCTGCCTGCTCGCCAGAGTTCGGCGAAGTCTGACGACCGCAGGCATGGCGAAATTCCGCGCTCTTTTGCGGGATCCTTTTTAAAGTGTTAGGCAGCCACAACGACAGAAAACCAAAAATCTCTAAAGAACCTTCCTGCGCTAGATGTGACTACTCCATTAACTTGTCAAAGTCTTCCAAACTGACTGCTGGGGCTGTGGTAAGAGAGATGCCAAGTAGTTTGGTCAAGGCAGCCGAGGTTTGCATCGCTCGCTCCGTATCGGGCAGATTCATAATAAGAACCAAGTCCACTTCTCCAAGCAGTGCATATCCAGCCTTAAATTCTCCACCGTATTTCTTTATCAAAGCAACGGCTTGGTTGGTGCGTTTAGCACTGATTGCCTTCAATGCCTCCCGCGAATACTTGCCGAACATTACATAAGTAGCCATGTCAACATCTCCTTTCTGGGTTTATGCCGTTGGAAAGCACGATGCCAATGTTCTTTGGAATTCCTCGGGCAATCCCCACTTATAATGAATGAGTCGAATCTAAAAAGGTAGTTTTACTGAAAAAATGTTTTGATTTTATCCTAAAGTTGAAATCAAAAACTTTCATAATAACCTTTTTAGAGTAGACTCATGAATGGTAATGAGATTTTTCCAAACAATTCAAACAACAGGCAGCCTAACTACTCCAGTAATTATACTGCCTCACTCCTCCTTTTACTCATTTTTGAGTATAAAACAGACTCAGTCAGCCTATCAATAAACCACCCCGACGCAAGCGTCGAGGAATTCTTTCGATTAAACTTTCCAAATCTTTAAGATTTGGAAAGTTTTTCCGTTAAATTAAACATTGTGATTGCAAGAAGGTATTGTAATTCCAACTTATATGCAATTGGTAATGCAGGATACTCTAAAAAACCAGGATACTCTAAAAAACCAATAGCCCAAACATTCCCGCCAGAACGCACGGCGGGCTGGTATGTCAGGGGGATTACGCAAATTGAAAATTACCGGATTTTAGTCCAAAAAAAAATTATTTTGGCGTATCCTACTCCGATCTGGAGATTTGGATTATTTTTATTCACAACCTTTATCTTAAAAACCATTTACCTCTCTGTGTCTGTGGCTTATACCACAAACTGCACGCCTGCGTGCCGAAACGCTGCACTACGGCGTGCAGGCACGTTCAGATCGAATACTTCTTCAAATAATTCTTTCTTCCGCTCGGCGCCCCATATTTCCATTTCAGAGTCCATCCGGAGTTTGACCGGAAGATCAGAAAGGAAATCGAAATGAAGTTGAAAGAATTACCGCGAAGAGAAAAAGATATCCTCCAACTCGAAAACCAATTTCGGTCGACAGAAGTCTAGTTTGTGGGGTGAAGATGGGGTAAACGGCAGCTCTCATGAGTCGCCGTTCGTGCGTTTAAAATGAACAGACTTCCGGACAAGTATCGGCGAACACCGAAAAAATCTTTTGCTATTGTCCGGTGAGTACAAAATTTTTCACCGTCGAAAGGTAATTCAATTCCCCCATCTTTTCCGGAAGGTCGGAATGTCCCGCCCCGCTGACGGTAATGAGTTTCTTCGGATCGTTGGCATTCCGGAAGATCACTCGTCCATTCTTTTCAAGATCAACGAACTTGTCATCAACTCCATGCAGCAGCAAATAGGGAGCCGTAACTTGCTTGATCCGTTCCGCGTTGTTATACTCCCCTTTCATCACATAGGTGTTGGGAATATCGAGCAGTGTTCCGCTCTGCACCAACGCTGATGAAGATGCAAATGCGGATTCCGTGATCAATACCTTCGGCGAAAAAACATTCGCTGCGAGATAGACCGCCGGTGCACCGCCGAGCGAAAATCCATACACGGCGATGGAATTATTGCCAAAGCCGCGGGACTTCACATACTCATATGCAGCAGTCGCATCGGAATAGATGCCAGCTTCCGTCGGTTCTCCTTCGCTCATTCCGTATCCCTGGTAATCATAAATGAACACGTTGAATCCCATCTTGTAGAACAACTCAACTCTATCCCAATAAAATTGCAAATGATCACGGTTGCCGTGATTGTAGAGGATGATATTTTTTTCGTTAGTGTTCGATGATTGAACAAAGTACCCGTAGATCTTTTTCCCATCCGAGAGAAGCACAACTTGCGTGCGCAGCGATTCAGGAATGACTGATGTAGAAAGATTGTACGAAGTAAGTTTGTCGTTGTTGAATAACGAACTATCGAGATCGAAGCAACCGGAAAACAAAAAAATGACAATTGTCATTTCGAGCGTAGCGAGAAATCTTGTTTCTTTTTTTTGGATATAAAAGCGAGATTCCTCTCCCGACAAGTCGGGATCGGAATGACATCGCTTTTGATTTTTGAGAAAGGTTCTAATATTTTTTATTAGATTTTTCATTTCACACTATATTGTATTCCAAAAAATAATCCGACATTTCCTTTGCCACCAACAGATGCTGCGCCTTCAAAAACTCCGTGGCGAGTATCGTGGTTCATTGCCATCCATTTTGATTCGACCTGCATCATCATTCCATCGCTGATCGGAAAACCGTAACCAACAAACGGCGAAACAAAAAGATCGGACGTAGTAAACTGATACAAATTATCAGCACCAAAATAGATAAGCGAGCGTTCGCCCACCAAATAACTTGCCGTCAATGTTCCTGTTGGATACAATCGCGTTGTGTTTCCACGAAACGCATCCCAAAAAAAATAGAATCGACCGTTCAATGTAATTTCAGGACGCACACTTTTCTCAGGAAGTACGCGAGTGGAAAATCCGCCGTCGAGTCCGACATCTTTGAAGAGCAGCGCGGTGATATGAGCGTTTCCGTACACGGTAAGATTTGGTTTGTAGCCGTACATTGCGCCAACATTCAAATACGGAATTGGAAATACGATTCCGCCAACCGGCGCAATTGGTCCGCCGAGCGATGCGATGACTTCTGTTGTACCTTCTTCAGTGGGGCGAACGGGTTGCGTAATTCCGCAGTGGATGGAAAATAATGAGAACAACAAAATTAAAAATTGAAAAAAATATTTCATCAACGCTCAAGAAAATATGTTCGGAATTCTTCGATCTCTTTTTTCTCTTCATCACCATAGCGCTGAAATAATTTTTCTCCGACCTGATCTTTCAATGCAGAAATTCCTACATCAATCAATCGCAAACCGTTGGTTGTTAAAAAGACATTATCGTACGGCATTCCGCCGATTGTGGAAGGACGTTGAATATCACGATGAACAAATCCGGCGTTGTGTAATTGTTGAAGTTCATCTTCAAACACATCGAACCAGAATTCACGTTTACCGACTTCATACGCACGAAAATCAATCGGATACAATCGCTCCATTACAAGTTGTTCACTGTTCGTTTGGGTATCAACATCAATACGAAGAAATTTCACAACAAGTCCGTTGACTGCATTTGCAAATTTCATTTTTTCAGATTCCGAGCCAATGTCGGAACGAGTATCGCCGGTAAATAATTTTGCAGCTTCCGTTTCCGAAAGTGCAACAACAGTGTTGTTTGCACCGCGTGAGAGTTCTTTTGGATAACGTCGTGTCATATAATTGAAAATTGTTGTTGGAATTTTTCAGGAACAGCGGCGAGTTTTCGTTCTTCGTAATTAAAGAACGCAATTCCAGTTTTTGCGTGAACCACTTCTCTGCCGCTTTCCCGTTCCCGAAGAAGATAATACAAATCGCAGCCATATTTTGAAAAATCTTTTACCGCAACCTGGATCCTCAGCGATTCACCGTAAAATGCTTCTGATTTGTACACAACGGCGGAATCAGTCATGATGATGCCGACTCCTTCAACATTGAATTCGGTGTACCCCTTCTCCATCAAAAATCGAACACGGGCTTCATGAATGATCGACAGAACGGCATCGTTGCCGAGATGACCGCCGTAATTGATGTCGGTAATGCGAACGGGAATTTCGGTGGTGAAGTGGAAATTGGTGGGAAGATCGAGTTTAATTCGCGGCATAGTAATCATGGCAGGACAGCGTTAACGCCGTTCTGCCGCCTAATTGATACCAGATGATATTCCTGAATCGATTTCACGTTCAATTTCCCTTGCTTGATCCGCTCAATTCCTTTCACAGCAGTAGCGGCGGCGGAAAGCGTTGTAATGAACGCGATCTTCTGCTGGATCGACGCCCAGCCGATGGCGTATTCGTCGTAGCGCGATTCTTCGCCGAGAGGAGTGTTGATCACCATCTTGATCTCGCCATTCTTGATCGCATCGACGATGTTCGGGCGGCCTTCATTCACTTTGAAGATCGGTTTCGCATCGATACCGTGTGACAGTAAAAACTTCGACGTTCCTTCTGTGGCAACAACTTTAAACCCCAGATTCACATACTCACGCACGATATTCACCGTTTGCGCCGTCTTATCATTATTGTTTACGCTGATGAAGATCGTTCCTTCTTTCGGCAGCGGATTTCCGGCAGCAAGTTGCGCCTTTGCGACCGCTGCGCCGAACGACTGCGAAATTCCCATCACTTCACCCGTCGAACGCATCTCCGGTCCAAGGAACATCTTCACTTTCGGGAATTTATTGAACGGGAAGACCGATTCTTTCATCGACATATGTTTCACTTTACGGAAGTCGAAATCGAGCACACCGAGATCTTTCAATTTTCTTCCCCCCATAACTTTTGCCGCGATCTTCGCCAGTGGAAGTCCTGTTGCCTTGCTGACGAACGGCACCGTGCGCGACGCACGCGGATTTACCTCTAACACAAATATTTTATTGTCTTTCATCGCATACTGCACATTGATCAATCCCCGTACGTGAAGAAGTTTTGCAAGTTTTTTTGTTGTCTCAATTATTTCTTGGAGTTTATCTTCTTTCAACATAAACGGCGGAAGCACGCTCGAACTGTCTCCGGAATGGATCCCCGCTTCTTCAACGTGTTCCATCACACCGCCGATCAACACATCGTCTCCGTCGGCAACTGCGTCAACATCGAATTCAAACGCATCTTCCAAAAAATTGTCGATCAGGATTGGTTTGTCGGGTGAAACGTCGATCGCCAGTTTCATATATTCCTTCAACGAATCGGAATTGTAGCAGATCTGCATCGCACGTCCGCCGAGAACATACGAAGGACGAACAAGAACAGGATAACCGATCTCTTCCGCAACAAGCACCGCATCTTTTACCGAGAATGCCGTACCGTATTTCGGATGTGCGATGTTGTGCTGGCGCAGCAACGCGCCGAACCGCAGACGATCCTCCGCAAGGTCGATCCCTTCGGTCGATGTTCCCAAAATTTTCACTCCGTTCGCTTCGAGCGCTTTTGCGATCTTCAACGGAGTCTGCCCGCCAAAGCTGACGATCACTCCTTCGGGCTGTTCCAATTCGCAGATGTTCAGGACATCTTCAACGGTGAGAGGCTCAAAATAGAGTTTATCGGTCGTGTCGTAATCGGTTGAAACAGTTTCTGGATTACAATTGATCATTATTGTTTCGTATCCTTCTTCACGCAATGCCATCACTCCGTGAACGCAGCAATAATCAAATTCAATTCCCTGTCCGATACGGTTCGGTCCGCCGCCGAGAATGATCACTTTCTTTTTGTTCGATCGTATAGATTCATTCTCTTGATCGTACGATGAATAATGATACGGCGTATGAGCTTCAAACTCCGCCGCACAGGTATCGACTGTTTTGTAGATCGGAACCACACCGAGTTTCTTTCTCAACTCTCGCACTTTGCTCTCATCGGTTTTCCATAAATGCGCAAGCTGGCGGTCGGAAAATCCGTATTGTTTTGCTTTAAGAAGAATTTCTTTGGTGATGGTTTTCATTTATTCAACGGACTTATCCGCTTGATGTTGGGTGAATTCAAAGACTGTTTTTTTGTAAGATACAATGAAAGATTTGTCAATAGATGTTTGTGTCTTGCTTCTGAAATAGAACCTATCGTTCCTATAATTTTAGATTTAGGAACAACGGCAAGAAAACTTAAACGAATCAACGATTCAGCAAGAAGACCGCTCTGCTTAAAATCATGATTGGCATGCACAATACGTTCATCAAATTCTTTGATCTCTTGTTGAAGTTGCATACTAATTCCACACAGCAAACAATCTCTAAACGGCGGCGGCATTTCCCGTAAATACAATGCAGGACGATTTTTCATTTTCCCGTCAGCTTGTGAAATTGCCGTCAGTATAATATCGCCTTCTTTCACGGTTTATACTCTGCATTCGGTTCTTTAATCAAATGAGTTGAGTATTCAGGTTCATCTGACGCATACGCGCGCCCTAACGAAGAAAGCGCTATTGACGTCAACTCATCAACTTCATTTTTCGACAAGACGGTTACAAGCAGTTTTGTATTCGCCTCTAATTTCACCGGCTCATCAAATAACACTTGTTTACCATCGTAATGCGCTGATATTGTTATATACCCCATAACCATTCTCCTCATTTTTTAAGATCAATTTTTCATTGCAAACTGTTTCAATTCATTTTCAAAATCCACAATCTGTTTTATGTTGAATAAAAACCACGGATCAATTTTCGTCAATTGAAAGACATCATCGATCGAAAGCCCCAGTTGGAATGCGTACCGGATGTAAAAAATATTGTTCGCTTTGGGTCTGCGAAGTTGTTCTTTTACTTTTTTGATCCACGATGTCCTTTGGGATTTTGTCAACGATTCAATCTCGAACAAATCTTTTCCATCAGCGCCAAGTCCGGCGCGGCCTGTTTCCAGCGAGCGCAGTGCTTTTTGCAATGCTTCTTTGAATGTGCGTCCGAATGCCATCGCTTCACCGACCGATTTCATCTGCACGCCGAGTGAATCATCGACACCTTTGAACTTTTCAAAATCCCAGCGGGGAATTTTGACGACGGTGTAATCGATGGACGGTTCGAAGGAGGCGGGAGTCAGTTTGGTGATGTCGTTCGGAATCTCGTCGAGCGTATAACCGACGGCAAGTTTCGCGGCGATTTTTGCGATCGGAAATCCTGTTGCCTTGGATGCAAGCGCAGAACTTCTCGACACGCGCGGATTCATTTCGATGACATACATTTTCCCATTTTCAGGATTCATCGAAAACTGAACATTCGATCCGCCGGTGTCGACCCCGATCGCACGCATGATCTTGATCGCAGCATCGCGCATGTATTGATATTCCTTGTCCGTCAGTGTTTGCGCCGGAGCGACGGTGATCGAATCTCCAGTGTGGACTCCCATCGGATCAAAATTTTCGATCGAGCAGATGATGACGACGTTGTCTTTCGTGTCGCGCATGACTTCAAGCTCGTATTCCTTCCAACCAAGAACCGATTCTTCCACCAGCACTTCGTGGATCGGACTGCTCGTCAATCCGTGGTCAACAGTCTCTTTAAATTCTTCAATATTGTACGCAATGCCGCCGCCGGTCCCGCCAAGAGTAAATGACGGACGAATAATGATCGGGAACCTGCCGATGCCTTGCGCGACCTTAAGCGCTTCGTCGACGGTGTAGACAAATCCGCCGTGCGGCATTTCGAGTCCCACCTCGGTCATTGCTTTTTTGAAGAGCTGACGGTCTTCCGCTTTTTTGATCGCCTGGAGATTCGCACCGATCAATTCAACGCCGTATTTCTCCAAAATGCCTTGCTCGGCAAGTGCAACGGCGGTATTGAGCGCCGTTTGCCCTCCCATCGTGGGGAGAATTGCGTTGGGTTTTTCTTTTGCGACGATCTGTTCGACAAACTCGGGAGTGATCGGCTCAATATACGTTGCATCAGCAAGCTCGGGGTCGGTCATGATCGTTGCCGGATTGGAGTTGATGAGAATAACGCGATATCCTTCTTCCCGCAAGACTTTGCACGCCTGCGTTCCAGAATAATCAAACTCGCACGCTTGACCGATCACAATTGGTCCACTTCCGATGATGAGAATGGATTTAATGTCGGTTCGTTTTGGCAAGGCAGAATTTTCCCTTAGAGCAAATTTTGAAGAATGTTTGTAATTTTGATTTTTATATCAGGAAGGTCAATTTTCACAATATCCCAAAGAATAAAATCATCTATTCCAAAATATTCATGGACAAAAATATTACGAGCAGAAACGATATCAGCCCAATCAACTTCTTTATAAAGTTCAGTCAATTCAGAAGAGAGATGATTTGCTGCTTCACCAATTATTTCCACCTGTTTTACAACAGCAAATTTCATCATGGAATTTTCTGTGAAATCTTCGAACGTCGAATGATGAGTATAACGTTCAATTTCCGCAATGGCTTCTTGAATGTGGATAAGACGTTGTTTATCGCCTAATTTATCTCGCATAGATGAGTTGCTTATCTTTCTCGATAAAAGGAAGAATATGTTTTGAAACCCCTTTAGATGTTACAAGTTCAACTTTCTTATTCAACAATTTCTCCAGATCCAATTTCATTTTAACAAATTCAAGACCGATAGGTTTTGAATAATCAAGTTCGACAAAAATATCAATATCACTTTGTTCATCGGCTGAGGCACGAGCATACGAACCAAACAAATACGCACTTACGATTGGCTTTTGGCGAAAATAATTTTGAATTGATTGAATTGAAGATTCTTGCAATTTCATAAAGACTCCGGCTCATAGAGAAAAACCTCTACGGAATTTCCCGGGAGGTTTTGCGTTTTCGTTTTACAATAATACGAAAAATCTATTCTGATTCCAACGCTCTATTTCCTCTCTATTTCCCCGGTCTCCATCGCCAATTTCGCTCTCAAATGATAAAAATATTTGAATGTCAGCACCACTACTCCTGCCGCCATCGAAAGTAAGATCACATCCGTCACCACCAGCGTCCAACTTTGGAAATTGATATAACGTCCGAGTAAAATGACAAGCGCTGTCACGGTTGTTATGAGCATAAATGCCGCCGGAATGGCAATGAACCAATATGATCGTGCCTTTTGCGCGAGCCATGCTGTAATTGCAATCATGGTCAATGCGGCGAGCAATTGATTTGCCGCGCCGAAGATCGGCCAGATCTTCAAATATGCATTCGAGAATGTCAGCGTCAGAAATCCGGCAACCACAAGAAAACTGTTGAAGATGCGGCTCTTCAATATAGCCGGCGGATTATCGAACAATGTCATCCACAATTCTTCAAACAGGTAGCGGGAAAGACGCACCAGCGCATCGATCGTGGTGATAAGGAATCCTTCAAGAAGCAGAATGCCCCAGATCGTTCCGAGAATGACGGGAAGACCAAATCCTTGATGCAGAATGTTTCCGAGACCAAGCGCGAATGCCAGCGGTGCGTTGCTCCCGCCTTGCAACGGATAGACGAGGGCTTTGTATTTTTCAAAACTCATTCCGCCGGAAATAATGAGAATGACGGAGAGCGCCAGCAATCCTTCGAGCAGCATTCCGCCATAGCCGATAATGCGCGCGTGTTTTTCATTCGCCAATTGTTTGCATGAAGTTCCACCGCAGATCAAACCGTGTGCACCGGACGCCGCGCCGCAGGCAATGGTAATAAAAAGAAAGGGCCATATCATGCCGAGGTTCGGCGCATTCATCGCTTCATCAAGATTCATTGCCGGCGTGCTGATCGTCGCACCGTTCAATCCCGCCGCAATAACACCGGCGACCATCGTTGCTAATCCCAGATATAAGATCTGCGCGTTCACAAAATCACGCGGCTGTAAAATGATCCACACCGGGATCCACGAGGCAACAAAGACGTAACACGTGATCGCAACGATCCATGTTGTGGGAGCAAATGTAATCGGGAAATAATATCCGAACACGATCGAGCCGAAGGAAACGATGAAGGCAAAAAACGTAACGATCCAAAGATTCGTTTTTCTTTTATAGATCATCCAGCCGATGATTGGCGCCAGCAACGTCATGACGATCACCGATGCCGATGCCACGCCGCCGATCTGCACTTTTATTGCGCCTCCCTGATCGATCATATGCAATCCGCCCGGTTCGCTGGCAACGATATTCACTTCGTCGGGAGGAAGTGCCGATGTCAGTGCAATAGCAGTGAGTTGGAGAAATGCGGCGATGACAAGAAGACAAAGAATAATAGCGAACGTAACATAGAATAGAAATCCTGCTTTCCCGAGTGTCCGGCGGGCAACTTCGGCAACCGATTTTCCACCTTCACGCACGGCAACAAACAACGACGTAAAATCATGCATCGCACCAATGAGCACTACACCGAAAATGATCCAGAACCATGCAGGAGCAAAACCGAAATAGAGCGCAAGTGTCGGACCGACGATCGGTCCGGCGGCGGCGATCGCCGCAAAGTGATGCCCGAACAATACAATTGGTTTTGTAGGAATATAATCGACGCCGTCGTTAATCATTGCTGCCGGAGTCGGACGATCGGGATCGGGCTGAAGAACTTTGTTGATGTAGAAGCCGTAAAATTTGTAGCCGATAAGCAGCAGCACCATCGAACCCAACATCACCAGTGCAATGTTCATTGAGGTCTCCTCTGTTGTCGGTGAAAGATGTGAGCGCCTTGTCGCGCCATCACGCCAAAGGCGTGAGATGAAAAATATCTGTCCTAATGTAAAATTTTATCGGTGCGTTCTCAAGTCCTAAAAATAAAAACGGCTCTTTCACCAAAGAGAAAGAGCCGTTTATACGAAGTATACTTCGTATTGGATTACCGGTTTTTTTCATTTCAGCAGCAACATCTTTTTTGTCTGCACGAAGTTCCCAGCTTCAAGTTTATAAAAATACACTCCACTTGCAACGGAACGATTGAGCGAATTTTTCCCGTTCCATTCATACACAAATTTTCCCGCACTCATTTGATCATCTACCAGTGTTGCCACTTCCCTGCCGAGAACGTCGTATACTTTCAGCGCCACGCGGACTGCTCTCGGCAGTGCGAATTCGATCTTCGTGCTTGGGTTAAACGGATTGGGATAGTTTTGATACAGGGCGCAATCCGTCGGCACGGATGCCGAGATATCTCTGACGGCGACAGGACTTCCGCCCGTCCCAAGCTTCAGTATAGTTCCACGCCAGCCGACAGCCCAGCCAGCATTCTCATTGACAAAGAAGAGCGAGATCAATCCGGGGGAGCCGGTATTCTCGAGTACCCATGTCGCACCTCCATCGGTCGTCTTGTACATTGACCCTCCCACAACCCAGCCACGAAGTTCGTTGACAAAGAAGACCGAGGTGAATTCTCCATAGGTAGCCGGACTTGTTTGGGCAACCCAACTCGTGCCGCCGTTTGTGGTCTTCAGAATGGTTCCAAAGTCCCCGACTACCCATCCCGTGTTTGCGTTCACCATGTGAATGGAGTAAAGCTTTCGTGTTGATCCACTGGTTGAGCTTAACCACGTGTTGCCTCCGTCCGTGGTGCGACGTATGGTCCCATTCAGTCCGACCGCGTAGCCGACGGTTGAGTCAACGAAATATATATCTCTTAGCTCGTACGTGGTACCGCTCGATTGAGTATTCCAGGAAGTTCCGCCATTGGTCGTCGTCCGGATGACGCTTCCTCCCACAACCCAACCGTTGTTCGCGTCAGCGAAATGAATGGAATTGAGCCTACCTGTTGTCCCGCTGGCTTGCTCGGTCCAGTTCGCGCCACCGTCAGTGGTCTTCAGTATCTTACCCCAGTCGCCAGCTCCCCAGCCTACATTGGCATCGACGAAGGAAATCGATTGCAGATAATAGCTGGATGTTCTCCAAACCTCCGACCAAGTGCTGCCACCATTTGATGTCTTCAAGACACCGCTGCCCCAAGATGCCCATCCGCTGTTTGCGTTGATAAAATGCACTGCATTCAGATTCCATTCCCTCCACCTATTCATCGCTGTCCACGTGCTGCCACCATCTGTTGTCTTCAGGGCAATTCCCGATTCGCCTACGATCCATCCTATGCTGGCATCGGCAAAACTGACACCCTTGAAATTGCTGACTCCGGAAAAGTATGCGACTGGTTGAGTCCACGAGCTACCACCATTGGTTGTCTTCAGCAGCACTTGACTGGAGGCGGGAGTTGTCCCTACAGCATAGCCAGTGTTGGCGTCTGTGAAATAGGCCGAATTGAGGCGGGCATTCGTTCCGCTTGTTTGTGTTGCCCAAGTACTCCCTCCGTCGGTGCTTTTAATGATCAAACCATTATCCCCGACTGCATAGCCAGTAGAGGAAGTTGGGAATTGCACTGAAAAGAAACCGTAGAAGGTGGTACCTGTGGAGACCGTACTCCAACTACTTCCGCCGTTGTTGGTTTTTCGCATGGTTCCGCGCCATCCAGCCGCCCAGCCGTTATTCGCGTCTGCAAAATACACGGAATAGAGTCCTTCGCCCAATCCGAATGTTTGTGGGGTCCAACTACTCCCGCCATCTGTCGTCTTTATGATGATACCAAATCCTCCAACAGCCCAGCCAACACTGGCATCGACGAAATGTACAGAGCTAAGAGTATAAGTTGTTCCGCTGGTTTGTCTTGTCCATGTTGTGCCGCCGTTCGTTGTCTTGACAATCAAACCCGTGTCTCCCACAGCCCAACCTGTACTTGCATCTAGGAAGTAAACTGAGTTGAGCTTATGCCTCACACCGCTCGAAAGCACTGACCAGCTACTGCCGCCGTCGGTTGTCTTACAGATTGTTCCGAGATCTCCGACGATGTATCCGGTACTGCTCGTGACGAATCTCAGGGAGTTAAGATTATTGCTGGGCGGCAGAGGATTTTGCCAGAACCAGCCGGACTGTGCAAACGCACGCTGTGAGAAAGGACTCAGCGTGCCTGCCAGTGAAAAAACAACCAGCAAAATGGAACTTTTGTAAGTGTTCATTTTGACCTCCTTTTGGTTAGTGGTTTATAGTATAAACAATCGATGAGTAATTGATGTTACGCAACATCGCACTCCGAGCTGGGTTTGTAAGACGGGACGCTGTCCCGTCCATTAAATTTGGTCGGATCGGCGATCCGACCTACATACGCGCTAACTTTTTAAGGGTCAACTAATTAAAGTCATACTGAGCAAGTGGCGCTGCTTTTTATCGTCACGCGTCGAAGCATTGTTCAAGCAATAATTATTTGTAGCGTAATACAGATAGTTAAAAACAGCAATATCATATTTCATGACACGTAATATTTTATCTTCAAATTCGAATTATTAGTTTATGCGCACCATTTTTTTCGACTCCACAAAATTTCCTGCTCGAAGTTGGTAAAAATAGACACCGCTGGGTAATTCATAATTCGTCATTCGAAATTCAATATTGTAACTGCCTGCTTCTTTTTCTTCATTCACCAGCGTGGCGATCTCTCTTCCCAGCATATCAAACACTTTCAAAGCCACAAAACTATTTGTTGGTATCTGGTAATTGATGATCGTACTTGGATTGAAGGGATTGGGATAATTTTGCGACAGAGAAAATTCCTTCGGGATATTCCCATCGTTTGATCTTACACTTGTCGGATCGCTCACCATACCAAGCAGGAATGTTTCGCGGACTTTTTTCATGTTGAATTTCATCACCTGGTAACTTGCAATCCTATCCGACCCAAGTCCGCCAACCAGCGCATAGATCACTTCCTGTGTATCTCCAACTGCCATAGTGAATGGACCGGAAGACATTAAAATTTTTTTGTCGCCGGGGGGTTCGACTAAACCATCGATCCATCCTGTTTTACTAATTGGATCTCCATGTAACCAAAATCGAGTTGGAATTCCAGTAACGGGATTTTTTAATATTTCAGTGACAGATGAAAATCTTGGTTCGTAACCCCGCAAGGCATTATACCAAAAACTTCTCCAGTCACAGTGCCAATCACAATTACCCCATAAACCACCAGATGTAAAATATTCAAACGATGTTAATGGAACATTCGAATATCCTTTTCGCCAACCAAAATCAAATATTCCATTTTTTTGTTCGGTATCTTTCACTATCGGACCTTGAAGCAATATATATCCAACAGCAGGAGCGGATAAATTAAATTTTTGATATTCTTTGTCAAGCGTTTTTGAATTATAAACATATCCAACTCCCAACACAGAATCACATCCGGTATAATCATCGCTGTAATCTCCAAGATCAGGATCAGACCAATGTCCAATATAGAACGAATCAATTATTGCATCGGCGGGAGTTGCAGAAGTTCCTTTGTAAATTAATTTGAATCGTTTGAAAATTGCATTCCCTAATGCATCGTTCGAAGGTTTCTTGTATCCCCACAATGTTACTTGCTCTTCTAATCCAATATCCGGCGAAGCCCAGGGGGATGAACCGGCAATATCGTTGCACACAAACCATATCACTTGATCGGCATCCTGTAATCCCGGTTCATCTGCTTGTGGGTATAAGACGGGAATTTCCTTCCCGTTTTTCATTTCAAATTTCGGAATATATTTTCCATCACCATCAGCATCGTAAAAAGGCGCTCCTTTATGCGCAGGCCATTCCTTCCAATCTTTTTTGTACTGTTCACGAACAGCATTGATATCATTTGTGTCCACACTTGCAAAAGCTTTTACAAAAAATTCTGCTGCATCTTGCTGTAAATCCGCAGTAACAAAATCTCTCCTGATTCTCCAAATGCGTACATCATCTCCATTGTTATCTTCAACTTCACCCGTTCGAATTCCTTTGATCGCACCTGCAACAGTTCCGACAGAATATGCTTGACCATTTACTCTCAGTGTAGGAGTAATCCCATCTTTCACCAATCCGCCCCACAAAATTCCAGAAGCAAAAATCGCAGTTGATGTTTCGCGCGGATATGTTACGCCGGAATTTCCATTGAATGGATTCTGTTCCATCTTTCCGTTCGATTCGTACCACGCAGACATTCGATTGATGTTCAGGAGCGTCGCTGTAACTTTTGTTTGCGTCGTCCGGGGTGATTGAGATTGTTGGTACGATGTACGGTTGGTTTTTTCGTCTGCTGTCGCAAATGCAACAGCACAGGCAAGGAGTATGACAGTGGGTTTCATACACACCTCGAAGAATGTGGATGTTGAGTGTGGTGATATCTATTTTGCCAGAATCATTTTTCTAGTCTCAGTTTTATCATTCATCTGTAATCTAATAAAATAGACTCCTCCCGGCAAGTTCTCTCCGTTAAAAATAAATTCATATCTCCCTTCCCCCTGCATCCCCTCAAACAAGAGTTCCAGCTCCTGTCCAAAAATGTTAAAAACGCCGACCCGAACATAAAAATCTCCGAGGAGAGTATAGGGCACCTCTAAAATCTCAAATATCAAGCACCAAATAACAAATAATGTTCAATAACTAAAATACAAAATATCAATAACAAGTGAGTCTACTCTAAAAAGGTTATTATGAAAGTTTTTGATTTCGACTTTAGGATAAAATCAAAACATTTTTTCAGTAAAACTACCTTTTTAGATTCGACTCACAAGTGTTTCGATCATTTTCACCCCGTGAGATATGATGCAATCGTGCGAGAAAAATAGAGTTGAACAGTATCTCACGGGGTTAAGTTTTGGGTTTGGAATTTATTTGATTCGCCGCGGCGAATTGTTTTTTGTGATTTGGAGTTTTTAAAGGTTTCCGTAACTACTCACCGCACCATTGTTATTTATGGAGGGCATTTCGCTCGTTAAAGCAGAATTGTAAGGCGATTCTTTGAATCGCCTTAACGCGAATCGAAGATTCGCGTTACATTTTAAATTTTTTGCTGAGCAGTTACAATTTTTCTGTGAAAATCTGTGTAACCTGCCTGCCGTAGTGCATGGCAGGCAGGTCTGTGGCATAAAAAATTTCGCTGAGTAGCGCGTTCAGTGCGCCTATGGCGTATTTTTCTCAAAAAGAGTAACTCACAATGTGAGTTACTTAGGAGTTACAGGTTTCCTATATTTGATTGTTGTTTTCGGACGTTAGGTTTCCTCTTCATCCGTGATCTTCCGGTCGAAGACTCGTTGAGCGGTCAACATCGCTCGCATGATCGGCAAAATAATAATCGATGTCGCGGAACCGCTGCATTGAAATCGGGAGTGTACGAATGCCGTTCAGGTTCACGATGCGGTGACCTTCAAGCCCCCATGCAAACAAAGACTCCCCCACCGGCAGCAACGAGACTGCAAGCGTCAACACTAATAACCGGAAAGGAAATCTGTTCATTATTTCTGTGCAAATCTGCTGCGGAGAAATTGACGGATATCGGGAGCGTTGGCGGTAACAATTCCGATGAGCACCAATGATGCGCCGGCAAAAAGCTGCGGGGAAACCTTTTCATTGAGAATGATCACACCAAGCACCACCGCGATCAACGGTGTAACGAACGATGTCAGCGACAAAAAGACAACTTCCACACGTTTGAGCAGCCAAAAATAACTGACAAATGTGGCGACAGAACCGAAAACCGCTAAAAAGATCACACTAAAAACAGCCTGCGCAGTGAACTGCACTCCGGAAAAATCCTCTACAGCAACACTGGCAGCCATTAACAGTACCGCGGCGAGCGACATCGGTACAAAACTGACGACAAACGGACTGATGGAATGTCCGTGTTTTTTGATCAGCACGGCAGAGAATGCCTGGATCACAGCACTGAACACGATCGCCGACATACCGAGGATCTGATCGATCTGCGTACCAAATTGGATGTCGTTAAAAAAGATGGTGACAATACCGGTAAAGCCGAAAACGATCCCGAATATTTTTGCCGTCGTGAGTTTTTCGTTCGGAAGAAAGATCGTGGACATGATCGCGACACAGAACGGAAAAACAGCGAACAGAATCGACGTCAGCCCGGAGGAAATCTTTTGCTCGCCCCAATAGACCAATCCGAACGGAATTGAGAACGATGTTAACGCAATAACAATATAAAACCATTGCGTGTCTGAATTCCACGGCACCGGAATATTTTTTACTTTCACAATTCCAAACAACACAACGCCCGCAACTGTAAATCGCAATCCTGCTGAAAGAAGCGGTGTCATCGTTTCCAATCCGAGTTTGATCACCAGCCAAGTTGAACCCCAAAGGGTGCAAATGGCTGTGTATGCGATAATTATTTTAAATCGTTCGTTCATAAGTAGTTGGGTATTGAAGTAGTTGAGTAGTTGAGTAGTTGAGTAAGGGAGTAGTTGAGTAATTAGATTATTTGTTTAGACTTTTATACAATCCATCTAACATAGCAATAATCTCATTCACATCATCTAACAGATGTTGTTTTATCTTTTCATTAATGTATCCGTTAATAAAAGCAATATCGACACATCCTTTACATTCAAAACCTGAACGAACCGAATACGTTAAGAATCGCGCAAACTCCTTATCAGAATAATTTCCTGCCCCTTCAGCTATATTTAATACAATGGAGTCAGCGGCTCTTTTAAATTGCGAAGTTAAACTATATAATTCATCTTTAGGAAAATCTTTGGATGCAGAACGGACGATGGTTGTATAAACAAGTGCCTTTTGATATACTTTCAAATCTTCATATTTGTGCATAACAATATCTCTCTATCGGAACTTGTCAATTCTACATACTCTTCTACTTAACGACTCAACTCCTAAGTAACTCGCTGTAACCTCAAATAAATCAAGTGGTTAAAAATTGAATATTTCGAGTTGTAACTACTCAGCAGCGATGTTTTTTTTGCCACAAAGGCACAAAGAAACACGAAGAATTCCTTACTAAAACTTTGTGAAACTTGGTGTCTTCGTGTCTTTGTGGCATATTTTTACTTTCTTTTTTGCTGCTGCTAAGTAGTTACTTCGAGTTACTCTATTTGAAAAAAGTACGCCGAAGGCGTAATGAACGCGCTACTCAATTACTCCGTCATCTTATTCAACACCAAGCCAGAAATCAATTTCGGGTAAAAGAACGTCGATTTCTGCGGCATTGTATTTCCGGATTTCGACACCGCCCGTACCTGATCGATCTTCGTCGGATTGACAAAGAATGCGATCTGCGACTTCCCGCTCGCCACCTCATCAACACACTCGTGCACATTTTGGATGTAATGAATGTTCAGTTTTTTCTCCTGTGCTTCCTGCGAAATACCGAGCAGATCCCTGAGGATGTAATTGTGGAGCAATACGACATCCAGTTCTTTGACGACGCGCGGAAGCTCATCCGTAACGAGTGAATCGAGCAGCAAACTATTGTTGAGTGTTGCCACAAAAAATTTGTTGGAATGATTCGAAACAAATCCGTAGGCAAATTGAGTGTGCAGTTTCAACGCATTCATCATCATCTGCGGAGTGGGATAGACCTGAACATCAAAATGCTGCTGTACTGTCGACACCAGTCCGGTTCCGTCGTACTGCGGCAGGCTGTGCACCACGCGGTGCGTCGGGAAGATCACCAATCCTTCATCATCAAGATTCGTAAAGAACATCATGATGTAATTATACAATTCGTTGCCGGTGTGGTTTGGATTCTGAGATCGCATCAGATCACGGTACGCCAATCCTGTTTCGTAGCGGTGATGACCGTCGGCAATAAGTACCTGCTTCGGCTGCATCTCGGCGGCGATTTTTTCGATGATCGACGGATCGGTAACAGACCAGAGTTGATTGCGGACATTTTCAAATTCAACATCGATCACTGGTGTTGTACTGTGAACAGGATCAACAAACGCATCAATCTTTTTTTCCGGATCGGAATACAGACTGAACACCTGACTAAAATTTGAGTTGGTCGCCTTAAACAGCTTAAACCGGTCTTCTTTTGCTTTGGATAACGTCTTTTCATGCGGAAGGACAATCTTCTTATCGAATTCTTCCAAATGACACAACGCGATGAATCCTTTCCGTTGAACGGTTTTCCCCTCGGTCGTTTTGAAAGTCTGCACAAGGGGATAGACCGCCGGCGAGGCATCGCGCACTAAGATCTCCTGCGATTGCCACTCGGCGTATGTTTTCGCCGCGGCGCTGTAGCGGTCCTCCTCCCTGCCCAGGATCAAACGAACGACATTGAACGGATCTTTCTCGTAATATCCGTCCTGTTGTTCGGGTGAAATAACGTCGTACGGCGGTGCGACGACTGTTGCAATGTTCACTTTTAGTTGATTGTATCTGATGCCGCGAAATGGTTTTATGGTAGCCATAGTTTTTTTAGTTATGGTTTAGTGATTTGGGTTTTATGGTTCAAGTTTTGCCGAAGGCATCGAGACTGTGTAAAAACTCTTGATTGGTCAGTAACCGCAATCTTTAGATTGCGAAATTGAATTGAAAACGCAACCTGAAGGTTGCGCCTACCAAAGAAAAATGACTTTTGACACAGTCTCGATCCCTTTGGGACAAGGTTCAGGTTTTTAGAGTTTAGTTTAGAGTTTAGAGTTTAGAGTTTAGAATTTAGGATTTGGGATTTATCATTCTTCTTTATATCCAAGCCTGTTCAACCATTGCTGATCTCCCCGCCAATCTTCCCGCACCTTCACGTGAAGTTCCAAAAAAACCGAATGACCGAGAAATTCCTCAATGGAAGTGCGGGCAACGGTGCCGAGTTTTTTTAGCGCTGATCCCTGCCTGCCGATCAGAATACCCTTTTGAGATTTTCGTTCAACGATGATATCGGCGGCAATAAGATGTTTGTTTACACCGCGTTCTTTGAATTCCACGATATCCACCGTTGTGGAATACGGAATTTCCTCCGCGAACTGTTCGAAGATCTTCTCGCGGATGATCTCGCTGACAAAGAATTTTTCCTGTGCATCGCTGACAATTCCGGTATCATAGTATGCTTCATGTTCCGGCAGATATTTCACGATCGTCGTAAGCAGTTCTTTGGTATTGAATCCCTTGACCGCGGAAAGCGGAACGATCTCATCGAACGGAAAGAGCAACTGTAATTCAAGAAGGAGCGGCAGCACTTCTTCTTTCTTCAGCAGGTCGATCTTGTTGACCACCAAAAATGTCGTTTTGTTCGCCGCTTTGATCTTTTCGACCGCTTCATTGTTCGTGGTGTATGCCTTCTGTTTCGCCCGTTCCGCATCCACCAGTAACAACACAACATCGGCATCTTCCACAGCGGAGGTCGCAAACTTCATCATGGCTTCCTGCAAGAGGTATTTCGGTTTGATGATGCCGGGCGTATCGAGAAAAATGATCTGATGTCCGTCCCCGCTCAATATCCCTAAAATTTTGTGACGGGTTGTCTGCGGTTTGCTGGTAACAATGGAGATCTTTTGCTGCAGCAGCGAGTTGAGAAGGGTCGACTTGCCGACATTCGGTTCGCCGATCAGCGCGACATAACCTGCGCGAAAATTGTTTTGTTGTGTTTCCATTGTGTAAAATGTAACGAAAAAAGAGTTGGGAATGAATATGCTGTATCGGTTTTAAAAAATCTTTTCCTTACATTCATTTGAAATCTGCACAAGTTTTTGTAGGTTATTTCAAGAAACCAATTTTTTTGTCGAATGGCGAGAGAACAACAAATCAAACTCTTCAACTCTATTAAAGATGTGCTTGAAAAAGCCCGAAGCACTGCGTATCGCGCGGTTAATGTTGCAATGGTGCTGGCATACTGGGAGATTGGGCGATTAATAGTTGAAGATGAACAACAAGGCAAACAACGCGCTGATTACGGAAAAGCGGTTCTGAAAGAATTGTCGATGCGATTAACCAAAGAGTACGGTAAAGGATTTGACGAAAGCAATCTTCGCTATATGCGCTTATTTTTCAATGCATTCCCAATTCGTGACGCACTGCGTCACGAATTGACTTGGTCTCACTATCGTTTATTACTACGGGCGGAAAATGAAGAAGCCCGTGAATATTATTTGAAAGAATCCATTGAAACTCATTGGAGTACACGCGCACTTGAACGCCAGATCAATTCATTCTACTACGAGCGACTGTTAAGCAGCAAACAGCACAAAACAATTGTCTCAGACATTGAAAAACAAACTCAACAATCACACCCCGCAGATTTTATTAAAGATCCGTACATACTCGAATTTTTAAATCTTCCTTTTGCCAAGCGAAGAACAATTAAAACAATTGATCGAACACGATCGTCACATTATTGAACAACAATTATCTGAAAAAGAGTAACTACTGAGCGTGTTTTTTGTAATTTTAGTATTTCCAAAGAAAATAAAGAAATCCCCCTAACCCCTTTGTAAACACGACCCCCTCTCTATCTCTCCCCCTGTTAGGGGGAGAGGACGCATTCCCTCCCCTAAAAGGGGAGGGATAAAGGGTGGGGTTGTTTTCGCTGATCAATTACGAAAAAGATACGTA
>Ga0209516_1000098_pt1 | contig 26887 bp, 26 predicted proteins | sample Napbiome12C3dose_FD_187716 | JGI IMG/M metagenome (GOLD analysis project Ga0209516, IMG submission 187716) | Groundwater microbial communities from S. Glens Falls, New York, USA - Naphthalene biodegradation metagenome 12C3dose (SPAdes) (version 2) ... | reverse complement strand
GGCACGGCGGCACGGCGAGAACAATTCCTGGCTTATCGCCGTGTCGCCGTGCCCGCCGTGGTTAATTGGTTTTCCCCGATAACTTGTCGGCTTCGGCCTGGGCCTTCTTGAAGTCCAGCGTGCCTTCGTAGATGGCGCGGCCGGTAATAGCGCCCATGATGCCTTCGCCCTGCACGGCGCACAGCGCCCGCACGTCCTTGATGCAGGCGATGCCGCCGCTGGCAATGACGGGGATTTTCAGCGCCTGGGCAAGCTTCACCGTCGCCTCGACATTGACACCGCTCAACATGCCGTCGCGGCCGATGTCGGTATAGATCACGGCCTCGACGCCGTAGTCCTCGAACTTCACCGCGAGATCGATAACGTCGTGGCCGGTCATTTTTGACCAGCCGTCGACGGCCACCTTGCCGTCCTTGGCATCCAGGCCGACGATGATGTGGCCGGGAAAGGCCGTGCAGGCGTCGTGCAGAAAGCCGGGGTTCTTCACCGCCGCCGTACCGATGATGACGTAGCTGATGCCGTCGTCGAGGCAGCGCTCTATGGTGTCGAGATCGCGAATGCCGCCGCCGAGCTGCACCGGAATCTCATCGCCGACTTCGGCGAGGATGGCCTTGATCGCCGCCTCGTTCTTCGGCTTGCCGGCGAAGGCGCCGTTCAGGTCGACGAGATGCAAACGCTTGGCGCCAAGATCAATCCAGTGCCGCGCCATCGCGGCCGGGTCTTCGGAGAACACGGTGGCATCGTCCATGTCGCCCTGTTTGAGGCGCACGCAATGCCCGTCCTTAAGGTCAATGGCAGGGATCAGCAGCATAGTGGGATGAGGTCGAGAGTCAGCCGAGGGCCGGGAGAGTGTGAATCAGGAAGGTTTCCATTCCATGAAATTGGCCAGCAGGCGCAGTCCGTCCTGGGCGCTTTTTTCCGGGTGGAATTGAACGGCGAAGATGTTAGCGCGGGCCACTGCACTGGTAAAGGGCATGCCGTAGACGGTAGAGCCTGCAATCGCCTCGGGCGAAGCGGGCTCGACATAGTAGCTATGCACGAAATAGAAGCGGGCGCCATCGGCGATACCCGCCCACAACGGATGCGGCATCGCCTGCACCACTTCGTTCCAGCCCATGTGCGGCACCTTGAGCCCCTGCGCCTCGACGGCGGCGGGGAAGCGGCGCACATGACCGGGGAAGATCGCCAGCCCCGGCACGTCGCCCTCCTCGCTGTGCTCGAACAACATCTGCAAGCCGATGCAAATGCCGAGGAAGGGTTTCTCGGCTGCGGCACGGATGACCGCGGCGCGCAAGCCGCGCGCTTCGAGTTCGCGCATGCAATCGGGCATCGCGCCCTGGCCGGGCACGACGACGCGATCAGCCGCGGCCACGGCAGCGGGATCGGCGGTAACGAGAATGCGGGCGGTGGGTGCAACATGCTCGATGGCCTTCGCCACCGAACGCAAGTTGCCCATGCCATAGTCGACGACAGCGACGGTGGTCATAAGAAGCGGCTAGAGCGAACCTTTCGTGGAGGGGATGCCACCGGCACGCGGATCGGTTTCGGCCGCCATGCGCAACGCGCGGGCGAAGGCCTTGAACACCGTCTCGGCCTGATGGTGGCTGTTGTCGCCGCGCAGGCAATCGATATGCACGGTGATGGCGGCGTGATTGACGAGGCCCTGAAAGAACTCGCGCACCAGGTCGACATCGAACTCGCCGACGGTCGGACGAGTGAATGGAACTTCGAACACCAGTCCCGGACGACCGGACAGATCGACGACCACGCGCGCCAGCGCCTCGTCGAGCGGCACGTAGGCATGGCCGTAGCGGCGCAAGCCCTTCTTGTCGCCCAGCGCCTTCGCCAGCGCCTGCCCGAGCGTGATGCCGACGTCCTCGACGGTGTGATGCGCGTCGATGTGCAGGTCGCCCTTCGCTTCGATGTCGAGATCGATCATCCCGTGGCGGGCGATCTGGTCGAGCATGTGATCGAAGAAGCCGACGCCGGTGGCAAGCCGGGCCTTGCCGGTGCCGTCGAGGTCGAGCCCGACGCTGATCTGTGTTTCCAGCGTATTGCGTTGGACGGAGGCAGCGCGCATCGTCGTGGAACGTCAGGTGAAAGGAAGAGCCATGATACCATTTTACTTTCGGCATAACGCCCGCTGCGGGGTCGTTGTGCATCTCTGAAACCTCGCCTCGCGTCACGTCGCCACTTGTGGCGCTACCCTATGAGCCGATACTGGAGTACCGTCGTTCACGGCCTGACCCCCTACGTTCCGGGCGAGCAGCCCAAGCTCGCCAATCTCGTCAAGCTCAACACCAACGAAAACCCCTACGGCCCGAGCCCGCGCGCGCTCGAAGCCATGCGCAAAGAGGTGGCCGATACGCTGCGGCTTTACCCCGACCCGAATGCCGACCGGCTCAAGGACGCCATCGCCCGCCACTGCGGCGTCACGCCCATGGAGGTCTTCGTCGGCAACGGCTCGGACGAAGTACTGGCCCATGCTTTCCTCGCCCTGCTCAAGCACGAGCGGCCGATTCTGTTCCCGGACATCAGCTACAGCTTCTATCCCGTGTATTGCGGGCTTTACGACATCGATTACGAAACGGTGCCGCTGGATGCCGAATTCGCCATTCGCGTCGACGACTACGCCCAGCCCAACGGCGGCATCATCTTCCCCAACCCCAACGCTCCGACCGGCCGCGCCCTGCCGCTGGTTGACATCGAGCGCCTGCTCAAGGCGAACCCGGATTCGGTCGTCGTGGTCGACGAAGCCTATATCGACTTCGGCGGCGAGTCCGCCGTGCCGCTGGTGGCCAAGTACCCGAACCTGCTGGTGGTGCAGACGCTGTCGAAGTCGCGCTCGCTCGCCGGCTTGCGCGTCGGTTTCGCTGTCGGTAACCAAGACCTCATCGAGGCCCTGGCCCGCGTCAAGGACAGCTTCAACTCCTATCCCCTCGACCGCATCGCCATCGTCGGCGCCACCGCCGCCATCGAGGACACCGCGCACTTCGACACGACGCGACGAGCCGTCATCATTAGCCGTGAACAACTGACGCTGCAACTGACGCACCTGGGTTTCGACGTGCTGCCCTCCAAGGCAAACTTCATCTTTGCCCGCCATCCGCAACATGATGCCGGCAAACTGGCGCAAGACTTGCGCAGCCGCAGCATCATCGTCCGCCACTTCAAGCAGCCGCGCATCGATCAGTTCCTGCGCATCACCGTCGGCACCGACGAGCAGTGCGCGGCGCTGGTATCGGCGCTACGAGAAATTCTCGGCTGATTTGAGCCTATATCAGTAGGAATCGTGCCCCGCGCCGGCCGGTCACGCGGCAATCGTCCATTACCGGTAATCCGGTATTGCGATTAATCAGATCACAGTATTTCCCAGGCATAGCCGTTCCGGCTAAATTCCCTACCGACACGATGCCGATTGACATTCCGTTCGTCGGCACCGAAACAGGGTAAGAACATCGTCCGATCGGCGGAGTGGCCTGAACCGCTGCGGGCATTCCCGGCCTTCAACCACTTCCATAATTGCGAGTGACATCATGAAAATCAATACGAAAAGCCGCCTGGCAATTGCCGCAATCATAGACGTAGCCGAGCATGGCACCGAAAAGCCGGTTGCACTGGGGTCTGTCGGCAAGCGCCAGGACATTTCCGTCTCCTACCTGGAACAGTTGTTCAGCAAATTGCGCAGCCGCGGTATCGTTTCCGCCATGCGCGGCCCCGGCGGCGGCTATCGTCTGACCCGCGATATTTCCACCATCACCGTGGCCGATGTCATCGCCGCCGTCGATGACGAAAATCTCGGCGCTTGCGAGTGTCCGGATGGCTACGCCGGCGGCACCTGCATATCCGACGGCCTCTGGTGCCGCATCGATCATCACCTGCGCGACTATCTGAGCACGGTCACGCTGGAGTCCGTTCTGAAAGACAATCACAGCAATATGTCGCCCGGCGTTCTGGTGGCGTTGCCTGCCGAAAGCCGCTTAGTTCCTTCATGAGTTCCCTGGTCGAAAGGGAGTAAAGACATGGAACACGTTTCGATATACCCGGGCGTTTTCGCCGCCGTCGACCAACTTTTCGTCCCATTTATCGCCCGGCTTTTCTTCGTATTCGGCATCATAGGTTTCGCCGTGGGTGTCGGACTTATTCTCAACCATGGGCGCATGTACCGGATTTTTGGCTTTATGAATCACTGGGTATCCACGCGAAACAGCACGAAATGGCTCGCGGTGCCACGCGATATGGGCTCCGCCGTTCAGCGATTCCGGAAGCCGATTGGCGCGGCATTCGTTCTTATCGCGGCTTACTCGACCGTTATCCTGATAACCCAAGTCGACATCGACAGGTTCGTTGCTGCACTTGGCGTCGCAGCGCCCCATGCCTTCGTCGCGTGGATAGTGGGATGCGTGCGCTTGTTCATGATCCTGGGCGGCATCGCGGCAATTGCAGTCGGCCTCATGCTGATCTATTCCCCGCATACCTTGCTTGCCATCGAGAAGCACGCAAACCACTGGTATTCGTTTCGCCGGTGTGCGCTATGCCTGGACACCATGCATATGGGTCTGGACCGGTGGGTGGAAAGCAGCCCGCGAGCCGCCGGTTGGCTGATCGCCTTGCCTGCGCTCTTCGTGGTGGTCGATTACGGCCTGCTGCTGTTCTCGAACGGCTGACCTCCACGCCTCAACCGGCGGCGGCTACGGTCGCCGTCAGGAGCCGGTCCAGAGTTCTATCGTCCCCAGTCCGGTGGCGGTCGGGTTGTCGCGGATGAAGGCTTCCGCCTTGTCGGCGGGCAAGGGCTTGCTGATGAGATAGCCCTGTATCTTCTCGCAACCGATGGAAAGCAGGTACTTGAACTGGGCTTGCGTTTCCACGCCTTCGGCCACGACTTGCAGCCCCAGCTTGTGCGCCAGCAGCACGATGACGTCGCATATCTCCGCATCGTTCTGGTCGGTCTCGATGTCCTTGACGAAGGAACGGTCGATCTTCAGCGTACTGAGCGGGAACAGTTTCAGATACGCCAGGGAGGAATAGCCCGTCCCGAAGTCGTCGATGGAAAGCGACAAGCCATCCGAGGTCAGCGTCTTCATCATGGCAATGGTTTCAGCCGGAGAAGCCATCGCCATCGACTCCGTCACTTCGAGATCGAGATGTTCGGCGGCCAGACCCGTCTCGGCGAGAATGCTTCGAATGCGTCCGGGCAGCGCATTATCGAGAAACTGGCTGGCGCTCAAGTTGACCGACATGCGAATGTGGTCGATGCCTTTCGCCCGCCAATCCTGCAACTGCCGACAGGCTTCCCTGAGTACCCACTCGCCCAGCGGCGCAATCAGACCGGTTTCCTCGGCAATACCGATGAACTCCATCGGCGGCACCAGGCCGCGAACCGGATGCTGCCAGCGCACCAGCGCCTCGACGCCGACCATGCGCCCGGTTCTGAGATCGAGTTGCGGCTGGTAATGGAGAACGAACTGCTGCTGCTCAAGCGCCAGACGAAGATCGGTTTCTATCGACATGCGCGCAACAGTCGCCACATGCATCTGATCGGTAAAAAACTGGTAATTGCTGCGGCCCTTGGACTTGGCGTGGTACATGGCCACGTCAGCCTTCTTGAGCAGATCGTTGCTGCCGACCGCATCGTCGGGATAGATGCAGATACCGATGCTCGGGGACGTGCGCAACGAGGCGTCGTCTATCAGATAGGGCGCCGATACGGCCTTGACGATCTTGTCGGCCACATGTGCGGCATCCGCCGGAGAATCGATACCCGGCAACACGACCACAAACTCGTCGCCACCCAGACGTGCCACGATATCGCTGCCTCTCCCGGACTGGACGAGACGGTGCGCCACCTGGATCAGCAATTTGTCGCCGGTATGATGTCCAAGGGTATCGTTGATGTCCTTGAAGCGGTCGAGGTCTATCATCATCAGCGCCAACTGCTTATTGTTTCTGTCGGCGAACGCCAGCGCCTGAGCCAATTGTTCGTTCAGGCTGAAGCGATTGGGCAGGTCGGTCAGCGCGTCGTGCAGCGCCAGGTGGCGAATTTGTTCCTCGGACGCCTTGCGTTCCGAGATGTCGATAAAACTGCCGATATAGTTGCTGATGTGGCCGGCCGCGTCGCGTACGACCGCGATCGACAGCCATTTCGGATAAGGCTCGCCGGTTTTGCGCCGGTCCCACAGCTCCCCCTGCCAGGCGCCCTTGGCCGCAAGCGCCGCCCACATTTCCCGATAGATTTCGGGCGATGTATTGCCCGCTTTCAGGAAACTCGGGTTCCGGCCCAGCGCTTCATGTTCCCCATACCCGGTGAGTTCGGTGAAGGCCGGATTAGCGGCAATGATGCGGTTGTCGGCGTCGGAAATAATGATTGCTTCGTTGCTGTTGGAGAACACCCGCGCCAGCATGGTCAGCGACGCGTTGGCTTTCTCCTGGCGCCACCAGGCGCGCCAAAGCAACAATCCGGCAATCAGCGTCGTCAGGCAAAACAAGGCTGCTATCGAGCCAAGTTTCCCAGCCTCCCTGCGCCATTCGGCCAGATAGTCGTCGGTGGCAAGGCCCACAATGATGTAGGCGGGGTAAGTCGTCATGCGCCGATATGAGATGGTGCGATTGACGCCATCCAGTCCCGTCGGTGCGATGTAATTGCCATGATCCGGATTGCGCCGCAAATTCTCCAGAAAATCGCGCGACACCGTCTTGTTGCCGACGCCGCCGCTCGGCCCCGTCGGTACCGGATACCGCGCCACCATCGCCAGGTCGAGGTCGCGCAGGCTGACGACGCCCTTGGGACCAAGCGCAAGCTCGGCAAACATGTTGCGTATATAGCTGAGAAAAATCACCGCATACGTCACGCCGCAGAAGGAACCGTCCGGCTTGTTGCAACGGCGGGCGACAACGATTCCCCATTGACCGCTGATGCGTCCGAGAAGCGGCTTGGAAACCACCGGTCCGGCATTGGCATCGTCGCGCAGCCGGACAAAATAGTCGCGGTCGGCAACGCTGATACGGGAACCGCTCTCGACGCCAGTACCGTAGCGAATGATTCCATTCGCGTCGGCAAAGCGCAGCGCATCGAGTTCCGGAATACGCTTATGCTGACGCGCGATGAACTCGCCGATAGCCTTGCCTGAAATACCGCCATGCGCCGCCTGCCGCTCAATCTCGTCTACTGTCGCCAGCAAGCCGACATCTATTCTCTGGACGATATTGGAAATATTTTGCGACAGCAGTTGCGACAGATTTTCCGCCGATATCCGCGCCCGCTCCTCATAGCTCTGCCGACTCTGCTGTACCGAGTACCAGACGATGGCGGCAACCGACAGGTTGATCAGTACAAACGCAACCGACAATCGCGTCAGGAATGTTTTCGACTTCGTCAATCACGGCTCCGCTTCAAGAGGTCTACATTGTGTTTGCCCCTATCGGAACGTAAGCCATTGCATCGTTCCGTCCCATTGCATTCTGCGGCAGGGCAACGATAGCGATGATAGCCTGATCCGAAGGGCAAGCGCATGAACCGTATTGCCCGCGATAGAACGTCAAAGCCTTACCGCAGAGGGCGTAGTGTGCGCGTTGTGTCAGTGTTGGTCTGAGAGACGAAATCTTTGCGTACTTTGAGGTGGGTGCGCGCTCGGGAGGGCGGGGTGCCCTGCTACGCTCATGTCCCCCGTCGCCGGCCTGCGGCCGACTCCTCCTCCTTTACTTCGCTACGCAGGGCACCCCACCCTCCCGAGCCGGATACGCCGTGCTGGTTTGCGGCTCCAATGCGCGGGCATATCCAGCCCAGGGAGGCGGGTGGCCGATGCGGCGAGGTAAAGGGGGAATGGCTGGGCGCAGCCCAGCCAGGGGGACACGAGCAGCGTCGGCCACCCGCCTCCCTGGGCGCGCGCCGACCTCAATCACGCTATTTTTCACGCCTCGCAGCGAACGCAAGGCGCGCAGTGCGAGCCCCACTAAAATAGACGCGGCTTGTTCATGCGATTGCCCTGGCCCGATCCGAAGCTTGCTGAGCTTGGGACAGGAAACTCGGTGCAGAGGTGGAGTGGTAGCGGCGGTGTCCCGCCGGCGCATTTGAAAAGCGGTATGCACACGTCGGGCGTAGCCGGCGATGTGTTCGCGCTACGTTGAAGTTGTGCCGGACCGGCCCAGCTTAACCACGACCCGCCCCGGCGAGACACGCATCGGGCGGGCGCGATTCCAGTTCGATACGATCCTTGGCGATACCGAAGCGCACCTTGGCCGAAAAGTAGGGCAGATCGAAGCCGATCATTTGCGACTCGCGATAGAGGCCGTGGCTGCTGTCAACGAATAGATACGTCGCCGCAGCGATCTCCTCCAGTTCCGTTTCGTGGCCATACCAGCTCGTCATCGACAAATACTTGGCGGCAAGCGCAATCGCTTTTCGATTGATATTCAACAGAAGAAACCAGTCGTCGAAATAGAACGCATTGCGTTGAGCAATGCAGAACAGGGCAAGAGACTCTGTGGCACGCTTATCCATGATGAAATTTCCTTTGTCTGGGCTCAGCAATCGACCGGGCCGATCGCTCAGGCAGCGCGCTTCGCTTTGCCATCTTGATGGTGAGAACATGATGGCCTCCTGTTGAATTCTTTTTGATATGGCAGCCCCCTTGGCGTCTCTCGCCGGGGTGAAGGCATACTATTTTGCGCAGCACGCCAACAGAATTCCTTGTTCACGGTATTTCGACTACCGGTTTACGGGTAGCGCCGACGCCGAGTTCATCCGCTCGTCGAAATGGCGAAATGTGCCGCGGCCATCCGCCTTCGCGCGATACAAGGCGGTGTCGGCCTTTTGCAGCAGGGTGTCGAGGTCGTCGCCATCATCCGGAAAGATGCTGATGCCGATGCTCGACGAGACCTGCACAACATGACCGTCGATCTCGAAAGGTTCATTGAGCCGATCCAGCAGATTGCGGGCGATGAGCGGGATATTGTCGTCCGCGCCTCTGCCCGACAGCACGATGACGAACTCATCGCCGCCCTGCCGGCTGATGATGTCGGATTCCCGCAGGCCGCATTTCAGGCGCCCGGTGGCCGCGCACAACAGCTTGTCGCCGACGGGGTGGCCGAGCGAATCGTTGATGGTCTTGAAATGGTCGAAATCAAGAAACAGCAGCCCGATTCGGCAATCGATGCGGCGGGCGTTCGCCATCTCCTGCTCGAAGCGGTCGCACAGGAGTACCCGATTCGGCAATCCGGTCAGCGCATCATGGTAGGCAATATGGCGGATGCGCTCCTCGTTGGCTTTGCGCTCGGTAATGTCCGTAAATGAGGCGATGTAATGCGTGACCTGGTTCGCCTGATTATGCACACTGCCAATCGTCAGCCATTTCGTATAGACCTCTCCATTCTTGCGGCGATCCAGGATTTCGCCTTCCCAATATCCATTCGCGGCAATGGCATCCCACATGGCACGATAAAACTCGCGGCCGTGCCGGCCGGAAGAAAGCAGTCGCGGCGTCCGGCCGACGAGTTCATCGGCCGCATAGCCGGTAATCGCGGTCACCGCTGCGTTGACGGACAGAATGCGCTCGCGCTCGTCGGTGATGACTATCCCCTCGCGGCTGGCCTCGAATACTTTCGCCCACAGCCGCAACTGTTCTTCGGTGCGCTCGCGTTCGGTCGCCAGGCCTGCCAACTGGCCGGCCAGTTGCTCGATGTCGCCTTCATCGTTTGCGGCCTGCCCGTCGCCACGCTCGCGCCGCAAGCCGGACAAGGCCATTCTTAGCGCTTCATGCACGCGCGACCTGGCGGCGAGTTCCTGCTGCAAGCGGACGCGGGTCGCCAGCAATTCCGCAGTAGCAAGATCGAGGCGGCGTTGCAGCAGCGTTTTTCCCCAGTCCTCGATAATCCCGCTGGGCTCCGGCGATGTCACGCAACGACCCTCGGCGTCGCGCTCGGCCGCAGGGTCATGGGCGTCGAGTTCCGGCATAGGCAAGTCTCCGTGGTTCTATGTCGATACAGTGCTTCCCCAGTGCGCAGGGCCAGACTGCTTCGATGAAAATTGAATATAGCGAAGAGCGACAGCCGCAGGGAATACCGGGGTTCGACTATTTTGGCTACCCGATTACCAGTAATACGAACCTGCTTTCCGCCAAATCCGGAGCGATTGCCTGGAGCGATTACCTGTAAACCGGTATTCCCCATGCGTGGCGCCATGGGGTTAAATCACCGGCTTGATGTAATGGTCACCGGAGGCATCCTGTATGAATCTCGGTCGGCAATCCGCTCCGCTGACCAGGCAGTGGAAATCATTCCTGTTCGACAGGCTACCGGTACCGAACGCCGGTAGCGGGATCGCAGAAAAACCCCCGCTCTGGCTGATGCCCCTGCTGGCACTGCTTCTGTTTGCGCTGATGATTGCCGGCACTGGATCGGCCATCTATCTTTCTGCCAGAGATTCGGTAACGCAGGCGACTCACGACACCCTCGAATCCATCGCCAGGCTTAAGGTCAGCGAAATCGAACGCTGGCTGGATCAGCATCGCAAAGATGCGCAATTGTCCGTCGATGCCCCCTTGTTCGCCACGGAACTGCAACGCTGGCTGGAGGACGGCCGGCGTGACAATCGCCGCCGCGCACGACTGCTCGATCAGCTAAGGAGTCTGTCCGTAGCCGGGCACTATCGCGATATCGGCATACGCGCGGCCGCAGACGGCGCGCTGCTGCTGACCAGTGGAACTTTTGCCGACGTTGAGAAGGATAGGGCCAACGCCGTGGCCGCCGCCAAGGGAATGAAGCCCCTCTTTGACGACCTGCATTTTCTCGCGGCAGGCTCCGAGGATATGGGTCTCGACTTCTATTTCCCGATAAGCGTGGCGGGAATGTCGACAGCGCTCGCCGTAGTCGACATCCATGACAACCCGGCCGACTTCCTGTTCCCCCTTCTGGGCCGCTGGCCCGGAGCCAGCCCCTCTGCGGAGACGCTGCTATTCAGGCACGACGGACAGGATGTGGTCTATTTGAACAATCCGCGCCACCATGCAAACGGCGCGCTGCACTTCCGCCTCCCGGTATCCGACCCGGAACTTCTCGCGGCGCAGGCAGCACGAGGACAATTGGGTGCGCTGATCGGCGTCGATTACCGGAACGTGCCGTCTCTCGGCTACGCGCTGCCGGTGGCAGGAACCGCCTGGCTCATGATATCCAAGATCGATGCGGCCGAAGCTTATGCGCTGCTGAACACGGTGACGCTCTTCGCCGCTGTCACCGCCACCCTCCTGCTGTTCATGGCGGCGTGGTGGATATTCGTACATACCCGCTATGCCGCAGCCCGCTATTGCCACCTTGCCGAACAGGAATTGCTGGTCAAACGTCTCAACTTCCTGTCGAGGTATGCGAACGACGCAATGGTTCTGGCCGAACTGGATGGAGCCATCGTCGAAGCCAATGAGCGCTGCCTGGCCACCTACGGCTATACGCGCGAAGAAATTGTCGAAATGAATATCCTCGAACTTCGTCCGGCGTATCTGCGCGAAGGCCTGCGGACAACGGTGAAAAAATTGTTGGCCGGCGCGGATATGACCTATGAGACGGAGAGCATGCGCAAGGATGGCCATATTTTCCCGGTGGAAATCAGCGCCCGCATGATCCAGATCGACGGCAAGTCCTACATTCAAGGGGTGATTCGCGATATTACCGAGCGCAAGCGGTTGGAGCTGACGTTACGTGCCAGTGAAGAGCAGTTTCGCCAGGCCTTCGACCATGCGCCCATCGGCATGGCGATGGTCGGTCTGGACGGTCGCTTTCTCGCCGTGAATTCTTCAAGTTGCCGTCTGACCGGATACAGCCAGGCCGAACTCACCGCCATGACGTTCCGCGACATCACGTATTCTGCCGATCTGGATATTGATGCCAATTGGATTTCCGCGCTCGCGACGAGCGGAGATGGATGCAACACGGTAGAGAAGCGGGCCATTCATAAAGACGGGCGCATTCTTCACCTGTCCATCAACCGGACGCTGGTCAGGGGCGCCGATGGCAATCCCTCGTACGTGCTTTCCCAAACTCAGGACATCACCGCGCAGAAGGCTGCTGCCGCACGCATACAAAGACTTTCCCAGCTTAAATCCGCGATTTCCGAAACCAATCGGGCAATCATCCATAGCAGGGCGCCCGCGGAGGTCTATCGAGCCGTCTGCCAGGCTTGTATCGCGCACGGCGAGTTCCGTCTCGCCTGGGTCGGCCTTGCCGATCCCGATGGGAAGCACATCGATCCCGTCGCGGTTGCCGGCCCTGGCTCCGGCTATCTTGACGGCGTCGTCATTAGTACCAGCACCGATGTCCGGGAAGGACGCGGACCGAGCGCTATCGCCTACCGCGAACAACGCGTCTATATATGCAACGACATCTTCGCCGATCATGCCTTCGGCCCCTGGCGCGATCGCGCTGCGGCCTACGGCCTTTTCTCATCGATTTCGCTGCCTTTGCAGCGCGATGGCAAGCCTTATGGCGCGCTGAATGTTTACGGGCCGGAGAGGAACTTCTTCGACGACGAGTCGGTAAGCCTGCTGGTGGCGATGGCGCAAAACATTTCTTTCGCTATCGATCAGTTCGATCAGGATGCACAACGCCGACAGGCCGAGCATGCGTTGCGGCTAAGCGAGGAGAAATTCAGAACTCTGGTGGAGAATCTGCCGCAAAACGTATTTATCAAGGATGCCAACTCGATCTACGTTTCATGCAACCCGGTCTATGCACGGGCTCTTGGCATCGTTCCCGGTCACATTTCCGGTATGACGGATTACGACTTTTATCCGACGGAACTGGCTGAGAAATACCGGAGCGACGACAGGCGCGTCCTGAATTCCGGTGTCGTCGAAGACCTGCATGAAGAATATGTCGAGCAGGGACAACAACGATTCGTCCACACCATCAAGGCGCCGGTCAGAAACGCGCAAGGGGAAATCGTCGGCGTGCTGGGCGTGTTCTGGGACATCACCGCCAGCAAGCGGGCGGAAATGGCCTTGAAGCAGTATGCGGCCGAGGTGGAGGATCTCTATCAGAACGCACCTTGCGGCTACCATTCGATTGCCGCCGACGGCACCTTGACCCGCATCAACGACACCGAACTTGGCTGGCTGGGCTACACGCGCGAGGAAGTCGTCTGCCGTATGAACATCCTCGACATTCTCACCGCTGCCAGCCGCGATACGTTCTCCGAAAACTTTGCCCGCTTCAAGAACACGGGGACGACGCAGGATCTGGAAATGGAGATGATGCGCAAGGACGGCTCGATACTGCCGGTGATCGTGAGTGCCACGGCGGTCTTCGATACCGATGGGCGCTATATCTTCAGCCGTACCACGGTCTATGACATCACCGAGCGCAGAAAGCTGGAGCGCCGGCAGATGATGCAGGCAAAGCGCCTCGGAGAATTGTCCCATCGCCTGGTCGCGGTACAGGAAGAGGAACGGCGGCGACTCGCGGGAGAATTGCATGACCGGGCCAGCCCGAATCTGGCCGCGATCAAAATCACGCTCGGCACCCTGGCCGCAGCGCTGCCGAAGCAGGCGCTCGCCAGCGCGGAATCCTGCCTCGAGGATGCGCAGGCGCTGCTGGACGACACGACCGCCGGCATTCGCGACATCTGCGCCGATCTGCGGCCGCCCGTACTCGACTACACCGGCCTGATGCCGGCGCTGGAAGGGTATGCGGCACAGTTCATGAAGCGCACGGCCGTTACCGTTCGCGTCAAGAAGCCGCAGCATGTCACCCGCCTCGCCTTGAATGTGGAATCCGCATTGTTTCGCATTGCGCAGGAAGCCCTGACCAACTGTGCCAAACACGCCTGCGCGAAAAAAATCGACATCGAATTTACCCAGTCCGAAAGACATGTCGCTTTGACGATCAACGACGATGGATTTGGCTTCGACCCCAATGCACTGCTACAGTCCGGTAACTTTTCCGGACTCGGCCTGGTCACCATGAAGGAAAGAGCCGAGTTCATCGGCGGAAAACTCACTGTTACGTCGCAGGCCATGACGGGAACCGAAATCAAGGTCGAGTTGGAAAATTTTGGCGCACCTGACCCGCACCGGGCGGTATCTTCCCGCTTTGAGAGTCAGTCCGCGTGTTCATAGTCCGGGGCCAGGCAACCGTATTTTCATAGAGAACAGATGCCACCATGAAAACTCGCGTACTTTTAGCCGACGATCACCAGATGTTCAGGCATGCGTTGCGAATCATGCTGGAAAAGGAGTCGAGCATTCTTGTGGTCGGCGAAGCCGGCGATGGGCAGGCCTTGCTGAAGATCGCCGCCGAGACGGCAGTGGATGTCGTCTGCATGGACATCGGCATGCCCAGGATGAACGGCATCGAAGCCACGCGGCGCCTGCGCGCCATCAACCCGGATATCAAAGTGATCGGACTTTCCGCATTCACCGACAGGGACTTCGTTCTGGATATGCTGAAGGCCGGTGCATCCGGCTACGTAACGAAAGCCGAAACCGGCGATGAGTTGCTGCGGGCGATTCGGTCGGTGCGGCTTAATCGTACCTATTTGTGCCCGGAAATCGCATCGACCCTGACCGGCGCCTTGATGGACGGCGCCGGCGGCAGCCCGGCGGCCCCGAGCATCGGTCCGCGTGAGCGCCAGGTTCTGCAACTGGTCGCCGAAGGCAGCACCTCGGCCGAAATCGCCGAACGCCTGCACGTTGCGCTATCGACGGTCGAAGTTCATCGCCGCAACATCATGCGCAAGCTGGATCTGCACAACGTCGCCGAGCTCACCAAGTACGCCATCCGCAACGGCATCACGACCAGCGCGACCAACGGCGGTTAGCGTCCGCACCGGTTGGCACACTCACCGAGTCGCCGCTAGGCCACTGAATGCGGCTCTTCTATCATCTGTCGATAGATCAGGCTCTGCAAAAGCGCGCTGTCGTTCGGCGGCAAATCCTGAAACTGAAGACCATGATTGAACCGGGCTTCACTGCCGCCATCCCGGTCCTCGTTGCAGAAGGTGCTGCGGACAACCGCGTTTATCACCAGATGGGCGTCGACGCTATGGAGAGTGACGTCGAATGAAAGCCGTATCGTCTCCCCCTCGTCGAACAGCGGCGTACGCAGTCTGATGCAAGCGCCGTCGGCGCTCAGATTGACGATAACGCCCTGCTGCTCGCTTTTGCCTTCGACATGGCCCGACTTGCCGATCATGGCGACGATGTTGGTGCGTACCCGCGGCGCCTTGCGTATTTGCAGGCTATGTATGCGCTCGGGGAAGGACAGGTGCAAATAGCTGTAGGGCGTTTTGCAGACTCGCTTGACGATGCTGCTGAAGGCAAAGACGTTCTGGCTGGACAGGGTGCGGGCAACAATTTCGTCGTTCTCCGCCAATGGCAGGAGCACGCCGTTCTTTTGCGGCGCCGTGACCAGAAGGCCGACCTTATCGACATAGCCGATCAATTTGACGACATGGCGCCCGCCATCCACCACGGGCGGTGGTTGCAACTGGATTCTGTCTCCCGTTTTCAGCCGCATGTCGCGAAAATCGAAGCGGCGCTCCGGCGCATCGCCGAGAGCGGCTTCGAACGCCTGGTCGACAACAGCGGACTCTTCCGATTCCGACGCAATCGCGGTGCCCGGCGAGCGCTGCCAGGCGCGCTTACGAGAACGATTGCTGGCAAAGAGACTCCCCCAATGCGACTCAACCTTGAGCCCTGCGCCTGATTCCATTTGTATATCTCCGTCCGGCCGCCGCAGAGAATTGGGTCCCTGCGGCCAACTGAGGCTGTCAGCCACATTTCATACGGTGGCCAGGTATGGAAGGCATCGTAGCGAAACGCGGGCCGGCGCGAAATACAAGGGTACGAGTATTCCGAATACCGGGATACCCGTAGTCAAAATTTCCACTTCGATCACGGATGCTGGCGTCGGGTCCGGCTCGCTGCGCTCGGTATCACCAGCCGCCAATCCTGATATTTCACGTTAGGCGGAAAGCCGCCGCTGCAACGGCCATCGACTTCGACTACGGGTATACGGGTAGCCGAAATACTCGGTTGTCCGTATTTCGCCACCCCCCCGGCCGCCCTACGATTCACACGGGTTCCGTGGCTATTCGATTGCTGTGGAAATGCCCATCGCATCTATGGAGATCGCCGGATATGAAAAGACGTCGGCACACAAAATTGAAGTTGAGCGAAATTGTTCGCGTCGACTCGCCCCTATTCCTCGTCAATTCCCGGCAACTGGCTTGCCGCTATGAAACGGCGGATGGCGAGCCCTTGGCGCCGGGGTTTTACCTGGCCTTGTGGCCAGCCGGGACGTGTCCGTCCGTCTATAGTTGGGAGCTTCGCTATCTTGGCCCGTTCGCATCGAAGGCGGCGGCGACGATGCTGCAAACCAGCGCCAAAGCGCTGGAAATCATCGATCTGAATCCGGATGCCGGCCACACGGCACTCGTCCGTCCGCCGGCATTGAACCATGGTCATCAGTCGTACCCAATGGCTCGCCAAATGCAAGTTGCGGCCACCGCGGCGCGCATCTATCAAGGAGCCTAGATATGGCGAGTTCACTCTTGTCCGGCCCTCCTGGTCCCCGTCAAAATCATCTGCTTGCCGCCCTGCCAGCCGACGATTGGCTGCGCCTGCTTCCCACACTGGAACTGGTCCCGATGCTGCGCGGTCAGGTACTTTACGAGTCCGGCACGCCGATGCGCTACGCCTACTTCCCCACCACCGCCATCGTTTCACTGCTCTGCGTCATGGCGGATGGCGCCACGGGTGAAATCGCCGTGGTCGGCAACGAGGGCATCGTCGGCATTTCCATCTTCATGGGCGGCGAAACGACGGCAAGCCGGGCGGCCGTGCAGAGCGCCGGCTACGCCTACCGATTGAAGGCACAGTTACTGAAGGACGAGTTCCATCGCAGCGGGCCGATGCTGCACCTATTGCTGCGTTACACCCAGGCTCTGCTAACGCAAATGGCGCAGACCGGAGTATGCAACAGACATCATTCGCTGGATCAGCAGCTCTGCCGCTGCCTGCTGCTGAATCTTGACCGCTTGTCCTCCAACGAACTGGTCATGACGCAGGAACTGATCGCCAACATGCTTGGCGTGCGTCGCGAGGGCGTTACCGAAGCCGCCGGCAACTTACAAAGAGCCGGCCTGATCAAGTACAACCGTGGCCACATCACGGTGATCGACAGAGCGGGGCTGGAAGCGCGAACCTGCGAGTGCTATGCGGTGGTTAGGAAGGAATTCAACCGTCTGTTGCCCAAGGCAGACGCGGAGATATCGCGGGTTCCGACCGCGGACAGCCTGGAGCCAGCCGTCTTTGGCCGTTACGAGACCAACCAGGCAACTTACGCCCGGATGTTGGGCTAGCGCTTATCGCAACCGTCATCCGGTACGGCTTGCGCCTGTCGCCAGACGCATCTGACACGGCGCACCCGAGGCCGCCTCCACCTCATGGTAGGGATAGCGCCGGCTCTTGAAGGCCATCGCCCGGCAGCCATAGGGAAAGTTCAGGTCGTACGTCACGAAAAAGTGGGCGCAACCCTTGCAGGTCTGCGCCTGCACGCGGGTACCGGTAGACGTCATCGCGCTTTTTGCCTTACCGGGAGAGTTCATCGGCAGAACCGGCCAAGTGTCGGCCTACATCTATTTGGCGTGGCGCGCCGCCACCCGGCGCCTGATCAAGGCGCCGACGGCACTGTGATCGTTTCTCGCGGCCAGCGCGGCCGGTGTGAGTCCGTCGCGATCCTTCGGCTGGGGATCGGCCCCGCTGTCCAGCAGCAGCACGACCAAGTCCGCCTGATTGGTTGCTGCCGCAAGATGCAAGGCCGTCCGGTTGCTCACGATGCGGGCGTTGACGTTGGCTCCCTTGGCGATCAAGGCGGAGACGACTTCCTTGCCGCCGGCGACGACGCCGGCATGGAGGGGAGCGAAACCGCCGGCGTCGGTCGCATTGACATCGGCGCCGCGCTCTAGGAGAAGGTTTGCCGTCTCGGTCTGATTTGAGAACGCCGCCCCGAATAAAGGGGTGCGCTTCAGCATGTCGGTCGCACTGACATTCGCTCCCGCCTCGATCGCTTGCTCGAAGCCTTCGACGTCGCCCTTGCCGACGGCCTCGAACAGCCTGGCGTCAGCTTCGCTCATGGCACCGACGGGACGCATGTACGCAGCAGGAATGCCATCGGCGTCAGCCGTCTTCGCCGCGTCGTTGTCGCCGCACGCCGCCAGAATGAAGACCATGGCCGCCAGCAAACATCCCGACAAGCCCATGCGTGCATGCGTGCGTACTTGTGTCGTCATCGATCAGCCTTTCAGGCGCAACTCCGCCGCCCGCGCGTGAGCGGTGAGCCCTTCGCCGTGCGCCAGCGTTGAGGCAATGGGGCCGAGCATTTGCGCACCGGCACGCGACACCTCGATCAGGCTCGACCGCTTCTGGAAATCGTAGACGCCCAGCGGCGAGGAAAAGCGGGCGCTGCGCGAAGTTGGCAGCACGTGGTTGGGGCCGGCGCAGTAGTCGCCCAGCGACTCGGAACTGTAGTGACCGATGAAAATGGCGCCGGCGTGGCGGATCTTTTCGACCAGTTCGCGCGGTTCGGCCACCGACAGTTCGAGATGTTCGGGGGCGATGCGGTTAGCGATGGTGCAGGCCTCGTCGAGGTCGGTCACGTGGATCAGCGCGCCACGACCGCCGAGCGAGGCGGTGATGGTCTCGCGACGCGGCATGGTCGGCAGCAGGCGATCGATACTGGCCTGCACACGCTCGATGAAATCGGCATCGGGGCAAAGCAGAATGGACTGCGCCAGTTCGTCGTGCTCGGCCTGGGCGAAAAGGTCGATGGCGACCCAGTCGGGGTTGGCGCTGGCGTCGGCGATGACCAGCACTTCGGAGGGGCCGGCGACCATGTCGATGCCCACCGTGCCGAAGACGCGCCGCTTGGCGGACGCAACATAGGCATTGCCGGGGCCGACGATCTTGTCGACCTGAGGAATGGTCTGCGTGCCGTAGGCCAGCGCGGCGACGGCCTGAGCGCCGCCGATGGTAAACACCCGATCGACGCCGGCGAGATGGGCGGCGGCGAGTACCAGCGCGTTCTTCTCGCCGCGCGGCGTCGGCACCACCATGATGAGTTCGCCCACGCCGGCAACCTTGGCCGGCAGCGCATTCATCAGCACCGACGACGGATAGGCGGCCTTGCCACCGGGGACATAGAGGCCGACGCGGTCGAGCGGCGTGATCTTCTGGCCCAGCCGTGTGCCATCGGGCTCAAAGTATTCCCAGGACTCGGTCTTCTGGCGCTCGTGATAGCTCGTCACGCGGGCGGCGGCCTGTTCGAGCGCCGATTTCTGTTCGGCCGGCAAGCCGTCGAAAGCGGCGCGCAGGGACTCGCGCGTCAGTTCCAGTTGCGCCATCGAGGTCGCTTCGAGCTTGTCGAAGCGGCGCGTGTAATCGAGCACGGCGGGATCGCCGAGCGTGCGCACGTTGGCGAGAATTTCGGCGACAGTCTTTTCGATGGATTCGTCGGTGGAACTGTCGAAGTGCAGCAGCGCATCGAGCGTGGCGAGAAACTCGGGGTCGCGCGTCGACAGGCGCCTGATGATGACGCTCACGTCACCGCTCCCGCAAATGCCTCGATGACCGGCTGAATCAGGTCGTGCTTGGTTTTCAGCGAGGCCTGGTTCACGACCAGACGCGAGGAGATATCCATGATCTGCTCGACCTCGACCAGATGGTTGGCCTTGAGCGTACCGCCGCTGGAAACGAGGTCGACGATGGCCTCGGCCAGCCCGGCCAAGGGCGCCAGTTCCATGGAACCGTAGAGCTTGATCAGATCGACATGCACGCCCTTGGCGGCGAAATGCTCACGCGCAATGCCGACGTACTTGGTGGCGATGCGCAAGCGTGCGCCGCGCTGCACGGCCGCGGCATAATCAAAGCCGACCGGGGCGGCAACGCACATGCGGCACTTGGCGATCTTGAGATCGAGCGGCTGGTAGAGGCCGGCGCCGCCATGCTCGATCAGCACATCCTTGCCGGCAATGCCCAGGTCGGCGGCGCCGTACTGCACGTAGGTCGGCACGTCGGAGGCGCGCACAATAACGACGCGCACGTCATCGCGATTGGTGCCGATGATGAGCTTGCGCGAAGACTCCGGGTCCTCGACCGGCACGATACCCGCCGCGGCCAGCAGCGGCAGGGTTTCCTCGAAGATGCGGCCCTTCGAGAGGGCGATGGTGATTCCGTTCATAGGCGCTATTTTACCCGCCGCACGCGCGCACCCAGCGCCGTCAGCTTTTGTTCCAGATTCTCGTAGCCGCGGTCGAGGTGATAGATGCGGTCGACCAGGGTTTCGCCTTGCGCCACCAGACCGGCAATGACGAGGCTGGCCGAGGCGCGCAGGTCGGTGGCCATGACCGTGGCGCCGTCGAGCTTTTCCTTGCCGCGGACGACGGCAGTGTTGCCGTCGATCTTGATGTCGGCGCCGAGGCGGATGAGTTCCACCGCGTGCATGTAGCGGTTCTCGAATATCGTTTCGCGGATCACGGCGGTGCCTTCGGCCACTGCGTTGATGGCCATGAACTGCGCCTGCATGTCGGTGGGAAAGGCCGGATAGGGCGAGGTACGCAGCGACACCGCCGTGAGGCGCGGCGGCGCCTTGATGCGGATGGCGTCGCGCGTGGATTCGATCTCGCAGCCGGCATCCATCAGCTTGTCGATGACGGAATCGAGATAACAGGCGGAGGTGTTGGTCAGGCGCACCTCGCCGCCGGTGGCGGCTGCGGCGCAGAGGTAGGTGCCGGTCTCGATGCGGTCGGGCATGATGCGGTGGGTAGTGCCGGAAAGTCGCTCGACGCCGCGGATGCGGATGACGTCGGTGCCGGCGCCGGAGATGCGCGCGCCCATGGCGACGAGGCAGTTGGCGAGGTCGACGACTTCGGGTTCGCGCGCCGCATTCTCGATGATGGTTTCGCCCTCCGCCAGACAAGCCGCCATCATCAGGTTCTCGGTGCCGGTGACGGTGACCATGTCGGTGAACAGCTTCGCGCCGCGCAGTTTGGGCGACTTGGCATGCACATAGCCATGCTCGACGGCAACCTCGGCGCCCATGGCCTGCAATCCCTTGATGTGCTGGTCGACCGGACGCGCGCCGATGGCGCAGCCGCCGGGCAGGGACACCTTCGCCTCGCCGCAGCGCGCCATCAGCGGCCCCAGCACCAGCACCGAGGCGCGCATGGTCTTGACCAGTTCGTAGGGGGCGACAGGATTGTCGAGGCCGGAGGCGTCGAGCGTCACGCTGTCGCCTTCGCGAAAGACTTTCACGCCCATCTGCGCCAGCAGCTTCAGCATGGTGCCGATGTCATTGAGGGCGGGAACGTTGGTCAGCGTCAGCGGCTCCGGCGTCAGCAGGGCGGCCGTCAGCAACGGCAGGGCGGCGTTCTTGGCGCCGGAGATGGCGGCTTCGCCCATGAGCCGGGTACCGCCTTCTATCAATAATTTATCCACGCTTACATCCTCAGTTTGTAGCCGCGCTGTAGCAGGGCCAGGGTGACGGCTGCCAGTGCGAAAAAGCAGATGGCGACGACGGCGAGGCTGGTCCAGGGCGAAGTATCAGAAACGCCGAAGAAGCCGTAGCGGAAGCCGTCGATCATGTAGAACACCGGATTGAAATGCGACACCTGCTGCCAGAACAGCGGCAGCGAATGAATCGAGTAGAAGACGCCGGAAAGGAAGGTCAGCGGCATGATGAGAAAATTCTGGAAGGCGGCGAGCTGGTCGAACTTGTCGGCCCAAATGCCGGCGATGACGCCCAGTGTACCCAGGATGGCGCCACCCAGCACGGCGAAGACCAATATCCAGAGCGGCGCCTCGAAGCGCAGCGGCGCGAACCAGCAGGTGACGGCCAGCACGCCCAGCCCCACCACCAGCCCGCGCGCCACGGCGGCCAGCACATAGGCGGCGCCGAAAACGCGATAGGAAATCGGCGGCAGCAGGACGAAGACGATGCTGCCGGTCACCTTGGACTGGATCAGCGAGGACGAGGAATTGGCAAAGGCGTTTTGCAGTATCGACATCATCACCAGGCCCGGCACGAGAAAGGCCGTGTAGGGAAGATCATGTACGCGCACATGATCTTCCAGCACATGCGAGAAGATCAGCAGGTAGAGCATGGCGGTGAGTACCGGCGCGGCAATGGTCTGAAAGCCGACTTTCCAGAAGCGCAGCACTTCCTTGTAGAACAGGGTCCAGAAGCCGATCATGAGTGCACCTCACAAGCCACATCGTTCACGTAGACACGATCTCCCTCCCCTTCAAGGGGAGGGCTGGGGAGGGGATGGGGAGATCGCGCGGCCGTATTTGCCTCTTCTCGATAGCCCCCGCCTACCTCCATCCCCCTCGTTGAAGGGGGGAGAGCAGGGTTGGCTTGCGCTTTGGTTGGTCGGTTGAACATCATGGCTAATCAGGTGAATTCATCACCCGCACGAAGACTTCTTCCAGGCTCAGAGCTTCGCGGCCGAAACGTTGCAGCAGGTTGGCCGTGGTGTCGAGGGCGACGATGCGGCCGGCCTTCATCATGGCGATACGGGCGCACTCGCTTTCGGCTTCTTCCAGGTAATGCGTGGTGAGGACGATGGTGTGGCCGTCTTCGTTGAGACGACGGATGAAGCGCCACAGTCCCTGGCGCAGTTCGACGTCGACGCCGGCCGTCGGCTCGTCGAGCACGATCACCGGCGGACGATGCACCAGGGCTTGAGCCACCAGCACGCGCCGCTTCATGCCGCCCGATAACGTGCGCATATTGGCGCCGGCCTTGGACGTCAGATCGAGGTTGTGGAGGATTTCGTCGATCCAGTCGTCGTTGCCGCGAATGCCGAAGTAGCCGGACTGGATGCGCAGGGTTTCGCGTACGCTGAAAAATGGATCGAACACCAGTTCCTGCGGCACGACGCCGAGCCGACGGCGCGCATTGCGATAGTCGGTCTGGACGTCGTGCCCCATGACTTCGAGCTTGCCGGCGTCGGGCCGCACCAAGCCGGCCAGCGCCGAGATCAGGGTGGTTTTGCCGGCGCCGTTGGGGCCGAGCAGGCCGAAAAATTCGCCGCCGGCAATGTCGAGGTCGATACCGTCGAGCGCGCACACGGAACCGAAATGCTTGGCGACTCCGGAAATTCGGATGGCGGGAACGGTCACGACAGTGCGGCGCCCGCGGGCGCTGGATTTATAGCGGCAACAACTCGCTGACGCCATAGACGTCGGCAAGGCTGCGCAAGTTTTGCGGCGGATTGACGATACGAACGTTCTTGGCGAGCCGCTTCGCGGCACGCTGCCAGCCGAAAATCACGGCCAGGCCGGAAGAATCGACATCGGTAACGCCGGACAAGTCGAACACGGGGTTGTCACGATCCAGAAACGCCGAGCCCTCGGTCAGCAGGCCGGCAGCGGCCTCCAGGGTCATCTTGCCGTCGACTTCGATGCGGTCGCCGAGGTCGCGCATGGCTATTTCTTTACGGAAGAGGCTTCGCCGGACTTGTTCTTGGCCTGTAGCGACTTGATGAGACCGTCGATGCCGCCCTGACGCACCTCGTTGGCAAACGACTCGCGGTAGTTGATGATCAGGCTGATGCCGCCGACCTCGATGTCGTACACCTTCCAGGCCGATCCCTGCTTTTCGAGATAGTAGTCGAGTTGAACCGGCTTGCCGCCGGGCTGCTTGATCTCGGTACGCACCTTGACGTCGGTGTCGTCGGCCTTCATCTTGAGCGGCTTGTAGTTGATGACCTGGTTCTTGTACTCGGTCAGCGCCTTCGAATAGGTGCGCACCAGCAGGGAGTGGAACTCGTCGATCAGCGATTTCTGCTGCGCCGGCGTTGCCTGGCGCCAGTCGCGAGCCATGGCCAACTGCGTCATGCGCGTAAAGTTGAAGTGCGGCAGCACCTTGGCCTCGACAAGTTCGATCGCCTTTTTGGTGTTGCCGGACTGGATGTCCTTGTCCTTGCGCACAATGTCGAGCACATCCTCGGATACGCCTTTGATCAGGGCATCGGGGGCAATTTCCTGGGCACTTGCGCCGGCGGCGAGGACAAGCCCCGCCAGCATGCCGAACAACCACTTCATGGAATGATCCTCAAGTCGGGGGGAGGGGTTACGGGCGGCTTATGACCATGGCCTGGGCCAGGGTGGTTCCGCTCTCATGTATTTCGGGCCGGACAGCCGTTACGGTCTCGGCCGGCGCCGCTACGGGCTCCGCGGCCAATGCCGGACGCTCGCCGAGGGGATCGTCGGCTTCGGCGTCGAGATCGCGCGGCGGGTTGCCGTCGTGAATCAAGTTGCGGCGACGCTGCAAGTAGCCGTCGCGAACATAGGAATACTTGTCGAGCGCGGCTTCCTCGATGACCTTGTCGGCGGGCAGCATGGTGGCGCGATCGCTGACGACGCGCAGGACCAGAAGCGTATTGCGGGCGGGGACGTTGTTCACGTTCGCCACCGGATCGGCCTGGGTGTCGAGCACCAGACCGACGGTGTCGCGCACGGTACGCGGCCCGAAGAAGGGAACGACGACATAAGCGCCGTTGCCAACGCCCCAGCGGCCGAAAGTCTGGCCGAAGTCTTCGTCGTGCTTCTCCATGCCCATGTCGGAGGCCCAATCGACGAACCCGAAAATGCCAATGGTGCTGTTGACCAGAACGCGGCCGGTGTCGGAGACGGCTTCGGGCACCTTGCCTTGCAGCAGGTTGTTGACGGCAATGAAGACGTCGGCAATGTTGCCGAAGAAATTGGTGATGCCGGTGCGCACCGGCGTCGGCAACACGGCTTCATAACCCTGTGCCACCGGCTTGATGATCACCATGTCGAGGCCCTCGTTGAACGAGAACATGGCGCGATTGAAGCCCTCGATCGGATCCTTGGGATTGCCTGAGGTAGCGCAACCGCCAACGGCGATACCGGCAGCCAGGGCCAGCATGGTCGAGCTTTTCGCTATTTTTCTGCCTAGGGTCACGACACGTCCTTTCGCATTGCCTACTTTTTTTCGTCCTGCGCTTTGTTGAACATGAACTGGCTGATCAGCTTTTCCAGCACCACGGCCGACTGGGTCTTCTTGACCGTAGCACCGTCCTTCAGCATTTCCTCTTCGCCGCCGACCTCAAAACCGATGTACTGCTCGCCGAGAATGCCTGAGGTATTGATGGTCAGGATCGTATCGCGCGGAAACTTGTAGCGGTTGTCTACCTGCATCCCGACCACCGCCTTGTAGTTTTCCGCATCGAAACGAATTTCGGCGACGCGTCCCACCACAACCCCGGCGCTTTTCACCGGCGCCCGTACCTTCAAGCCTCCGATGTTATCAAATTCGGCTTGCAGACGGTATGTTTCGCCGACGTTGGACGACGCGAGATTGCCGACCTTGAGGGCCAGGAACAACAGAGCGGCGAGGCCGATGGCAACGAAGAATCCGACCCAGAGGTCGAGGGTGGCACGATTCATTTAGGCACCTCTGAACATTAAGGCGGTAAGGATGAAGTCGGCGGCAAGTACCGCCAGGGACGAGGTCACGACAGTGCGAGTGGTGGCGCCGGACACGCCCTCGGCCGTGGGTTCACAATCATAACCCTCGAAAACGGCGATCCAGCTGATGATGATGCCGAAGACGAAGCTCTTGATGACGCCGTTCATGATGTCTTCGCGAAAATCGACGGAAGCCTGCATCTGCGACCAGAACGAGCCCTCGTCGACGCCGATCAACTGCACGCCGACCAGGTAGCCGCCGAAGACGCCCATGGCCGAGAACAGCGCCGCCAGGAGCGGCATCGAGATGACGCCCGCCCAGAAGCGCGGGGCGACGACGCGAGCGATAGGGTCGACGGCCATCATTTCCATCGCCGACAGTTGCTCGGTGGCCTTCATGAGGCCGATCTCGGCGGTGATGGCCGAACCGGCGCGGCTGGCGAACAGCAAGGCCGCCACCACCGGCCCGAGTTCGCGTACCAGGGACAGCGCCACCAGAATGCCGAGTGCCTCGGAAGAGCCATAGCGCTGCAAGGTGTCGTAACCCTGCAAACCCAGCACCATGCCGACGAACAGGCCGGAGACGAGAATGATGATGAGCGAAAGAACGCCGGTGAAATAGATCTCGCGTATCGTCAGGTTGAAGCGCCTGAGCGCTGTGCCCGAGTAAAGAACAATCGCAAACAGAAAGCGGGCGGCAAAGCCCAGGCGCCAGATACGGTCGGTCACGCGCCGGCCCAGCCCGCGCAGGCCGCCGGAAAAGAAGTTATCGCGCACGGGGCGCCTCCGTGTAAATTTGCTCGCCGTAGGCCTTGGCGGGATAGTGGAAGCTCACCGGGCCATCGCCCTCGCCCCAGACAAACTGGTGCACGTAGGGTTCCGTCGAGTGCCTGATGTCGTCGGCCGTGCCTTCGGCGACGATCTTGCCCTCGGAAACGAAATAGACGTGATCGACGATCTTCAGCGATTCCTGAATGTCGTGAGTGACGACGATGGAGCTGATGCCGAGCGCGTCGTTCAAGGTGCGGATCAACTCGCCGACGATGGACAGCGAAATCGGATCAAGGCCGGCGAAGGGCTCGTCGTACATGATCAGCATCGGGTCGAGCGCGATGGCGCGGGCCAGCGCCACGCGGCGCGCCATGCCGCCCGAGAGTTCGGACGGCATCAGGCTTTGGGCACCGCGCAGGCCGACCGCATGCAGCTTCATCATCACCAGATCGTGAATCAGTTCTTCCGGCAGGTCGGTGTGCTCGCGCATCTGGAAGGCGACGTTGTCATAAACCGACATGTCGGTAAACAGCGCCCCGAACTGAAACAGCATGCCCATGCGCCGGCGCAGGGCATAGAGCCCGTCGCTATCAAGGTCGCCCACAACCTTGCCGTCGACTTTGACTTCGCCGGAAGTCGCC
>Ga0209516_1000096_pt1 | contig 27039 bp, 26 predicted proteins | sample Napbiome12C3dose_FD_187716 | JGI IMG/M metagenome (GOLD analysis project Ga0209516, IMG submission 187716) | Groundwater microbial communities from S. Glens Falls, New York, USA - Naphthalene biodegradation metagenome 12C3dose (SPAdes) (version 2) ... | reverse complement strand
AGCGGGAGATTTTAGAAAAGATACACACCGTAGGTCATTCACAAAGTATTGTGGATATAAAATTTAGGTAATGAAATTTTTGTAACCACAAAGACACGAAAACACTAATGGGCATCTCTAAAAATTAGCACGAAACCTATCCGAAGGATGCTTCGCATAAGATGGAGTCCACCTTCACTAAAATCTAAAAAGGTGGACTCCATCTGCTTAACAAACTACGTTTTGATGTTTTTAGAGATGCCCTAATAATATATTTAAAGAACAATAAAAAATTTTGTGGCTTAGTGACTTCTGCCGAAGGCATCGAGACTGTGTAAAAACTCTTGATTGGTCGGTAACCGTCCCGCCACAAAGCGGGACGAAATTGAATTGAAAACGCCCCGCCCCGCCTCGGCGGGGCGCCTACCAAAGAAAAACGACTTTTTACACAGTCTCCATCCCTTCGGGAGTGGTAAAAATATAACCAGAGGATCAATTGTGGCAGAAAATAAGCAGAAAAAATCAAACGGAGACTACACCGCCGAAGATATTACCGTTCTCAAAGGACTCGAAGCGGTCCGCCGCCGTCCGGCAATGTATATCGGTGACGTCAGCGCGCGCGGGCTTCATCACCTTGTGTATGAAGTTGTGGACAACTCTATCGACGAAGCGCTTGCCGGTTATTGTCGGAACATTCAAGTTAAGATCAACAAAGACGGAAGCATCACGGTCATCGATGACGGACGCGGCATCCCGACAGGCATTCATCGCGATGAAAAACGTTCGGCGCTTGAAGTTGTGCTCACCGTTCTCCACGCGGGTGGAAAGTTCGACAAGAACACGTACAAAGTTTCCGGGGGTTTGCACGGCGTCGGTCTTTCGGTTGTGAACGCGCTCAGCGAATGGCTTGAAGTGGAAGTGAAACGCGACGGAAAGATTTTCTTTCAGAAATACAAAAAAGGCGATCCGGTCCACGAAGTAAAAGTCATCGGCAAAATGGAAAAGGGAGACAAAACCGGAACCACGGTGACGTTTTTACCCGACGGGACGGTCTTTAAGAACCGCACATACAAATTCGATACGATTGCGGAACGATTGCGCGAACTTGCATTCTTGAATCCCGAAGTTTCTCTCGAGATCACCGATTTGCGCGACAAACAGGAGCAGACGGAAAAATTCCATTACAAAGGCGGGCTAATGGAGTTCGTGAAATACATCGACGCCACGCGCCCCGCGATCATGAAAAAAGTATTTTATGCAAAAGGATCGGGAGAAGACGAGAATGGACGCACCGTTGAGGTGGAGGCGGCATTCCAATACAACGATCAGTATTCGGAAAACGTCTTTTCGTACGTGAACAACATCAACACGCACGAAGGAGGAACTCATCTTGTCGGATTCCGCACTGCAATGACTCGCTCGCTGAACAATTTTGCATCGAAGAATAATCTTGTAAAGAGCGATAAAATACAGTTGACGGGCGAAGACTTTAAAGAAGGGTTGACTGCCATTATCAGCGTGAAGGTTCCGGAGCCGCAGTTTGAAGGCCAGACCAAAACCAAGTTGGGCAACAGCGAGATTAAAAGTATTGTGGAGTCGGCGATCGGTCCCGCGCTTTCCGATTGGCTTGACGAAAACTCTCCCGATGGAAAACGCATCATTGATAAAAGCTTGCGCGCCGCAGAAGCCCGCGAAGCAGCACGGAAAGCGCGCGATATCGCCCGCCGAAAAAACGCAATGGACGGCGCCGGACTTCCCGGAAAGCTTGCCGACTGTTCGATCAGCGATCCTGAACATTGCGAACTCTATATCGTCGAAGGCGATTCTGCGGGCGGAAGCGCAAAGCAGGGACGCGACCGACGCTTCCAGGCGATCCTTCCGATGAAAGGAAAGATCCTCAACGTGGAAAAGGCGCGCCTGCACAAAATGCTGGAGAACGAAGAGATCAGAAATATCTTTACAGCGATCGGCGCGGGTGTCGGCGAGGAATTTAATCCGGAAAAACTTCGCTACAACAAGATCATTTTAATGTGCGACGCAGACGTTGACGGTTCACACATTCGCACACTGCTGCTGACATTGTTCTTCCGCTATATGAAGCCGCTGGTGGAGCTCGGCCATGTCTACATTGCGCAACCGCCGCTGTACAAGCTGAAAAAAGGAAAATCGGAACAGTACGCATACGATGACGAAGAGCGGGATGAAATTTTAAAACGGCTGAAGAGCGAAAAGACCGACAAAAAATCGGAAACGGAAGAAACCGTTCCGGAAGAGGGGGCACCCATCAGGGGCGGCATCGTTATATCGCGCTTCAAGGGTCTCGGAGAAATGAATCCCGAACAGTTGTGGTCAACAACAATGAATCCTGAAACGCGGACGATTCTTCAAGTGGCAATTGAAAACGCTGCGGATGCGGACCGCACATTTTCAATTTTGATGGGAGACGATGTTGAACCGCGCAGACAGTTCATAGAAAAGAATGCGAAGTATGTGAGAAATTTAGATGTGTAAAACAGTGATGAAGATGAAGTTGAGAGAAGAAAGATGAATACATAGTTGAGCCTTAAAAAGTAAGAAACCTTGTCAAGGTTTATTGATCAACAACGAAACAACGTCCAAAATTTTACAAATCTAATTACATAACCTTGACAAGGTTGTGCTGATGAAGACTTTTTAAGGATCAACTATATAGCTTCAACGCGACAAAACAATGAAAAAGCGAAAAACACACATACTTGTAATCGACAACGATGATCCAAAAAAAGAATTGGAATTTGAAATACAGTTTCAACTTTCGTTGACCGAGAAACAGAGATACAAACGGATGATGAAGTTGTTCAAACAAACAATGGATATGGTTAAAAAGAATGACTATCCAAAAACTCCTGCGATCATTAGCAGAGCATAAGGTAAAGTTTGTAGTGATTGGCGCTTGGGCTTTTCCGTCGTACGGATATTCACGCTCAACATACGACATAGATATTTTCTTTGAACCAACTAAGGCAAACGGTAAAAGAATAATTGCAGCGTTGAAAAATTGCGGGTATTATGCAGTAGAGGATTTACCAATAGAAGATCTGTTGAAGAAGAAAACATTATTCAGACAATATGTTTTAGATACCGATATTCATCCTTTTGTTGCAGGGACGACATTTGCCGAAGTATGGAAAACAAAAAAAGAAACAGAAATAGAAAAAGTCAAAGTGTATGTTCCCGCTCTTGATAAGATTATCGCAATGAAAAAAGCAGCAGGAAGAGCAAAAGATTTGGCGGATTTGGAACCATTAGAAGAAATACAAAGGCAACTACTCAGCCGAAAGAAATAAAAAATATATGGCAGCAAACGAAAAAATTATTCCCGTTGATATTGAAGATGAAATGAAAGGGTCGTACATCGATTATTCGATGTCGGTTATTGTCGCGCGCGCGCTGCCCGATGTCCGCGACGGATTAAAACCAGTTCACCGCCGCGTGTTGTACGGAATGAACGACCTTGGGCTTGCTTCCAACCGCGCTTACAAAAAAAGCGCGCGCGTTGTCGGCGAAGTGCTCGGTAAATATCATCCCCACGGCGATTCTTCGGTGTACGACACCATCGTGCGCATGGCGCAGGATTTTTCGCTTCGCTGCATGCTTGTGGACGGGCAGGGCAACTTCGGCTCGGTTGACGGCGATTCTCCAGCGGCGATGCGTTATACCGAGGTGCGTCTCACAAAGGTCGCGGAAGAGATGCTGAAGGACCTGGAAAAGAACACGGTCAAATTCACGCCGAACTTCGACGATACACTGCAAGAACCCTCCGTTCTTCCCGCAAATTTTCCCAATCTTCTCGTCAACGGTTCAAGCGGTATTGCCGTCGGCATGACGACGAACATCCCGCCGCATAATTTAAGAGAAGTGGTGGACGGATGCGTGTCGATGATCGCTGATCCGAATATCGACACTGTGAAGCTGATGAAAGCGATCAAAGCGCCCGATTTCCCAACCGGCGGTATCATCTACGGATATGACGGCGTGAAGGAAGCGTATACTACGGGACGCGGAAAAATTATATTGCGCGCGAAAGCCTCTATTGAGACCGCGAAGAACGATCGTCAGAGTATCATCATTTCGGAGATCCCGTACCAGGTCAACAAGGCAAGCCTGATCGAAAAAATCGCAGATCTTGTACGAGATAAAAAACTTGACGATATCGCCAGCGTGAATGATGAATCCGATCGCGACGGTATGCGCATTGTGATCGATCTGAAACGCGATGCGAACGCAAGCGTGGTGTTGAACAATCTGTACAAGCTGACGCAGATGCAGACGACATTCGGCATCATTCTGCTCGCACTGGTCGACGGGCGGCCGCAGGTGCTAACACTGCGGGATATACTGCAGCATTTCATAGCGCACCGCAACGAAGTGATTGTCCGCCGCACAAAGTTCGATCTCGATGCAGCGGAAGCGCGCGCACACATTCTCGAAGGGTATATCATCGCGCTCGACAACATCGACGCGATCATCAAATTGATCAAAGCATCGAAAGACACCGAGACCGCCAAGGAAGGTTTGATGAAAAAATTCAAACTTTCCGAGATCCAAGCGAAAGCGATCCTCGACATGCGTCTGCAGCGTCTGACCGGACTGGAACGTAAGAAGATCGAAGACGAATATCGCGAAACTATTAAGCTCATCAATAAATTGAAATCGATCCTCAGCAGCAAACAACTGCAGATGCAGATCATCAAAGAAGAGCTTCTGGAAATCAAAGAGAAATACGGAGATGAACGCCGCACGGAGATCGTGTATAAGCAGACCGAATTCAAGATCGAAGATATGATCGCTGATGAAGATGTGGTTATCACCATCAGCCACAGCGGATATATCAAACGGTTCCCCGTCAGCGGGTATCGCCGACAGTCCCGCGGAGGCAAAGGGGTGACCGGCGCCGCATCGCGCGAAGACGATTTTATCACGCACATGTTCATTGCCAGCACGCACAACTATATTCTCTTCTTCACGGATAAAGGAAAGTGTTACTGGCTGAAAGTTTTCGAAGTTCCCGAAGGTGGCCGTACGTCCAAAGGAAAAGCGATCACAAATCTGATCGCAAAGGAACCGGAAGAGAACATTACAGCGTTCTTAAGTGTAAAGGAATTCACCGACAATCAGTTTGTCTTTATGGTGACCGAACAGGGGCAGATGAAAAAGACATCGCTGATGGAATTCAGCAATCCGCGCCGCAACGGCATTGCCGCGATCTCGCTCGACAAAAAAGATTTGCTCTGTGACGCAAAACTCACCGACGGGTCGCACGAGATCGTTATCGGCACACACGAAGGCATCGCGATCCGATTCCCGGAAAGGGAAGTGCGGTCGATGGGACGCGGAGCCTCCGGCGTACGCGCCATCAGATTGGAAAAAGGAGATAAAGTCATCGGCGCCGTATCGTTGAAACGCACAAAGACGACGATCCTTGTCGCGACCGAGAACGGTTATGGAAAACGTTCCGAACTGTCGGAATACCGCGTCAGTCACCGCGGAGGAAAAGGTATCGCAACACTTCGTGCGAACGACAAAACAGGAAAGATGATCGCCATAAAAGAAGTTCAGGATACCGATGACATCGTTGTCGTAACATCCAGCGGAATGGTGATTCGTCAACGCGCGAAAGATATCCGTGTTTCCGGCCGGAACACATCCGGCGTACGCTTAATCCGTCTCAATGACAAGGACGAAGTGACCGCTATCGCGATAGTAACATCGGAGGACGAGGAGGAGAAACAGCTCGAAGCTGCGGACAAAGCCCGCGCGCAAGCGACGACAGGATTGGAACAGCGCGAAGAAAAAGAACAGAACGATCTGTTCGAGGATAAAAAAAAAGCCCTGAAGAAGAGCAAGGAATCGATTGAAAAAAAAATAAGTGGCAAAAGTCCCAAAAAATCAGTACAAAAGGATAAGGCGGCGAATACAATAAACACCAAAAAGGAACCGCCTGCCGGAAAAACTTCAAAAAAACGAAGAAAAAAATAACGCTTCATCTTTCAATAAGGAGGCACACTATGAACAGAACCCTATTATCCACAGTAACGATCGTGACGCTGCTGGTTGGCGGCTGCTCATCGTTACAGCTTCAGCCGGCAGATTTTTCCTGGGCGGTTGAAGAAATTCTTGACGTCAACACCAGCGGAATGGTTTCCGCATCCCGCTACAGTGTTGAATTTAACATAAAGCCGCTGCTTGCCAAAGAGTTTGCCGCCGATTCGATGATGGCAAAGAACACCACAACGGTTCGCGTTATTCGTGATAAAGCGGGATATTACTATATCACCGGACCGAAATTCAAGAATGTGTACGTTCTCGGACAGGGAGATGGCTCGCTTTCATTGAACAACACCATTGCAATCTCTCCGGATAAACCGATGGACAATCCGAAATTCAATCAACGGAACGCTTTTATTGAATTGATCAATGGGAATAATACACTTCGTTTAACCAAGGGCGGAATTCAACAAGGAGGTGGAAAATGAAAAAGATATTATTATTAGCCCTCAGCATCGTTGTGTTTAATTTTGCCGGCGCTCAAGACCGCTCCGATTCAGAAATAAAACGCGATTTTGAATCCGAATACAAAACATTGATGAAAAATCTTCGCGATGCCGATTCAACGACGATCGGACAATTGACCCAGCGCGCTCAGGCGTTTGAAAGTTCTTATCAGAAACACCGCGACCTTCTGAACAAGTCGGTATATCCCGACGGATATGACGGAACAATAGAAAAACTTCAGGACCAATTAAAAGAATCAGCGGAGCTTGTTGAAAGCAAAGGAAGAATAGCGCTGCTGGAGGCAAAAATAAAAGAATTAAGCAGTCAGGTTGACACATTGACACAGGAAAATGCAGCGCTTCTTGCTCAATTAAAAGAATTAAAAGAATTGAAATCACAGGTTGAATCGTTACGCAAGATTGTTAAACAATTGCAGGACAATATTGCCAAACGCGATGCCGCAGTGTTCGCACTTGTAGACAGCCTGTTTGTGCAATACGATAGTCAAAAACTTTCCTCCGGCGACATGAAACGTCTGTCATCACTGGAAAAAAACAATGTTGTGGCGAACATTAAACGCTCCATCAATGATAACATGGCATTTCTTTCGGCGACCGGTGTGTCGGGATTGGATTTCCCGCAGTTGTTGGATGAACAGCGGAAATTTGAATCGTCATGGAGTGGGATCGGAAAAAAACTCGCCGATGCGTACGTGGCTTCCAAAGACCGCCAGCGCGAGATCGCCGAAGTGGATGGCATGATCGCAAACTGGCGCTCCCATGTGGACGAAGCATTCTGGAAGGCGCTGAACAACATTTTTGCCGATGAGAAGCTTGCCATCTCGCCGTTTACCAGCGGGGAAGAACTCTACAACAACGTCATTCGTTTTATTGACGATGAAACGAACAATACCGGCAATAAAAGCGGCGATGAGCGTGTTGCCGCATACGAAGCGTTTGCATATAAAACCTGGGGAAGCAAAGTGAAGCCGGTGTGGGTCCCCGTGATGAAACGCAACAACATGCTGACCGATAATCAGGTGAGCGATATCGATGCCAAAACACAATTGTGGTATGCTCGGGTACAACCCGGCAACACACTGTTGTATGTTTTGGTTGCCGCGCTGGTGCTGGCGATCCTAGTCGGTTTGTATATGGGAATGAAAAAACGTCCGACAACAACGGAATAGCAGCAATGCATACACACACCGTGAAAAATTCTCCGGAGGCGGGCAAAACATACACCTGCATCCTGAACGAAGTACCGCTCTACGATGCAACAGTAGAGCGGGCGGAAGGATGCTGGGCGACGGTAAAAGTTGTTCGACCTCTGCCAGGGAAGTACGAAAAACAGTACAAACAGGGAGAGCAATTCGAGATCAAAATCGCCTATTATGATTTTGTAGAAAAATAATCTCCGGTCTGTAATCTGCACGGTTAATCAAAACACCTTGAAAAGCGGTATACTGGAAACAGATACCGTTTTTTTATTTTCACAAAGATTTTTCATGACCTTTTAGTATTAGTATCTGATGTTACGCAGATGCATATGCATATTCATAAGGTGCGACTCACTTTGCCTGTTAAGAATGTAAGCCTTTGAATGATTGAGACTAACTTTGGAAAGAAAAGTAAGTCGCACCTCGCTGTTTTGCCTGCCCGCCGCACATACAACGTGCTATGGCAGGCGGGCGTAACATCAGTTAGTATAATATCACTTCGTGTCCGGAATGCCAGCACGCGAACAGCAGCGCCGCAGATCATTCCCCCGAAGTGAGCATCCCTTCTGGGGTTTTCTTTCCGTCCTCCTTGCATTTCTATGCTCGATTTTCAATATTACCGCACAAAAGCGCTGCAAAATTATCAATGGCACAAACTCCACTATCTTCTACGGTGTCGCTTCATCCCTTCGGTCTTCTCGGAAGAGGCGCCATCTATTTTTTTGAATATCTCGGAAAATATTTTTCCATCGTCTGGTGGATGATCCGCAACTCCCGCAACGCAAAGGAATATTCCCGCAACATCACCCAACAAATGGTCATGATCGGCAACAATTCGATTCCGATCGTTCTTTTTGTCTCCACATTTGTGGGAATGGTGACGGCGGTGCAGTCGTCGTATCAACTGTACGATTGGATACCGCGCACCGTTGTCGGCGCCCTTGTGACAAAATCTGTTTTGCTTGAACTTACTCCACTGCTCACGGCGCTTGTACTTGCCGGAAAAGTCGGTGCGACGATCACGGCAGAACTCGGCACCATGCGCGTGACCGAACAGATCGATGCGCTCGAAGCTCTCGCGTTCGATCCAGTCTCATTCCTGATCACGCCGCGGGTATTGGCGGGAATTTTTATGTTTCCCATTTTGGTCGTTTTCGGTGATCTTGTGGCGATTCTCGGCGGAATGTTCGGTGCGTCGGTGATCGCGGGAATTTCGAACGAGGTGTTCATCGAAGGGATGAAAGGCTCGTTTGAAACATGGGATGCGGTATTCGGCATGATCAAAGCAGTATGTTTCGGATACATCATTACCTCGGTTGCGTGCTACCAGGGATTTAAAGTGCAGGGAGGTTCCGAGGGAGTCGGAAAAGCGACAATGAACACCGTGGTGATCACAAGTCTCGCCATCGTCGTGATGGATTTTGTTCTCGCATCGGTGCTTCTATGAATACGATTCGCTTGACGGACATTTGGAAATCGTTCGGCGATAATCAAGTGCACAACGGCGTGAATCTTGCGGTGCGCCCGCACGAAACGCTTGTCATCATCGGCAGGAGCGGCGGCGGAAAAAGCGTTCTACTGAAAATGATCATCGGGCTCATCAAACCGGACAGCGGATCGATCACGGTGGACGGGAAAGAGGTCACCACGATGTCGTTCAAACAATTACAGCGGCTCCGGTTCAAGTTCGGATTCCTGTTTCAGGGAGCGGCACTGTTCGATTCGATGACCGTCGGAGAAAACATTGAGCTTGCATTGCGGCGCCACAGCGATTACAAGGCAGGGGACATCCGGGAGCGGGTGCAGTACGCGCTGAGCCTAGTCAAATTAGACAATGTTGAACAGTTAATGCCTTTCAGTCTCAGCGGAGGGATGAAAAAACGTGTCGGACTCGCGCGAGCAATCGCACTGACGCCCAAATTTATGCTCTACGACGAACCGACAACAGGACTCGATGTCGAAACCGCCGACGGGATCAATCTCCTCATCAACGAATTAAAAACAACGCTCGGTGTTACGTCGATCGTCGTGACACACGATATTCACAGCGCGTTTGTTGTCGGAGACCGTTTCGCCATTTTCGAGAACGGCCGGTTCATCATGACGGGAACAAAGGAAGATATCCAAAACAGTCCGGATGAAAATGTCCGCAAGTACATCGAAAGTGACATTCAAACATAAAGCGATTTGCCACAGAGCGCACAGAGATATTTTTTGAAAATATTATGAGTTCACCCCGTTAGATATGATGCAATCGTAAGAGAAGAATAGAAATAGAATTAGAAACTATCTAACGGGGTGAACTCTAAAAAGCCAATGCTAAAAAAATAATTGCGCAATTTGACCTTTTTAGAGTAGACTCATTATTACTTCTCTGTGAACTCTACTGGCTAATAAATAAAGGTGAACTATGCAACTTTCCAATGAAGCAAAGATCGGCATCGTAGTATTTCTTGCCGGGATCATTTTTGTTGCCGGAGTGATCTTCCTGAAAGGGATCGATTTCCGCTCCCGCGATTATTCGCTGACGATCTACTACAGCAACGTGCACGGACTGACGAATGGAAGTCCGATCACCATCGCCGGTCTGGTCATCGGCAAAGTGGATGACATGCGTCTTGCGGGGAACACAATCGCGGTCGGTGTTTCGATCGATCACGGCGTGCTGATCTCGAAAGATTCAAAAGCGCTCATCAAAAGTTCGAGCATCATGGGGGGAAAACAGATCGCCATTTTACCCGGCATGTCGGACGAGACACTGCAGAACGGCGACACACTCTCCGGTGCGTACGAAGCGGACCTGACGGAGCTGACCTCGACGCTTTCTCCGATCTCAACGAACGTGCTCGGAATTCTTGAGCGGGTGAACACCACGTTCGACGAAAAAACGCGCCGGCACATCCAAAATATTTTATTAGATATCAACCGTTCCTCCAACGAACTGGAGAATGTCATTCGCACGCAAGGAAAGAACATCGACACCGCCTTTGGTAATTTCGCGGAATTCTCCAGGCAGATGACGGTATTCGCAAAAAATCTCGATACGATCGCGGTATCGCAGCGCGGCAACATCGATGATGGAGTGAAAAGCATCCGCGAGACAGCAAAAATCATGGAAGACGCCGCCAACCGTTTTCGCGAAGCGAGCACAACGCTGGATAACGTTTTTAAGAAGATCGAACGGGGCGAAGGCACGCTGGGAAAACTCACGAAAGACGAACAACTCTATCTCCATATCGACAGTTTGGTGCTGAATCTCAGTGCGCTTGTGAAAGATATCAAAACGAATCCGAACCGGTATGTGAGCGTGAGTGTGTTCTAGAGACGTGGACGAAAAGTCGATGCGGAGCATACTTCGTATCAAGTTTTAGTTTCTAAAAGAAAAATATCGATTCTGACCCCGTGAGATAAGCTTATGCCACAGAGTAAAGCTTATCTGACAGCGTGAAATATCTCACGGGGCTAACGCAGAATGTGGGTTCTCGTCCATGTCTATAGCACCGTCAATTAATAACATTTTTCCGGACCGGGAGACACATCAATGTTGTCAACTTAAGGATTACGACTGCCCAAATAATTTATATGTTGCCCCTCTGGGGCTTGAAAAACTAGAACTATGGTTTTTCTACCAATATATCGTCCCTACGGGACTATTGTTGGAATAAGAAAAAACGCCGTAGGCGTTAAATATTGGTAATATGGTTTTCCATGAAAGACTTTCGCTCCGTAGAGCGACATATATTCTTTATGGAGGTGGAGATACGTCTGATCTTTTGGAAATTAATATTTGGAGATAATCCTAACTGTTTGCTAAGTTGACAGCATTGGGGCAGTGGGGGGACTCCTTTGGAGGGATGTCTATGAGAATTGCATTCATATTTTTTCTCGCAATCGCAGTATGCACAAACGCGTTGGCGCAGGTTCCAACACAAACCGAAATCAGCACGTCTAAACTATCGGAGCAAAGCAGACCCGGATATTTTTTCTATGCAAAGCCGTTTGAAGTGACGATGACCATCAATTTGTGGGGTGAAGTGCCGCAGCAGGGCGTGTATGTTGTTCCGACAAGCACGGACATTATCCAGCTTCTCTCGTACGCCGGCGGGCCACGGGAGAAATCGAATTTGGAAGAAGTGCTTGTGTATCGCGCGTCGGGGAAGAAGGACCAAAAAGCCCGCACACTGAAAAAAATAAATATTCGAGAAATTGTTGAAGGGAAGACCGAACCGGTATTGCTCATGCCCGGCGATATGATCGTTGTGAAAAAAATTTCCGAGCCGTATAACTGGCTGCAAACCTTGTCCGTCGTAAATACCGTTGGAACTCTGGTGGTGCTGGGATTAACGCTATACAACATTTTCAAATAATATCACATAACCCTCTCTACGAGTCGTAGACTATGAAACTTCATATCGGATGTTTTGATACACCGCTTGATGGATGGTATAACACCGATGTCACGCCTCATATCTTTATTGCCCGAACGCCGTTCTTAGCAACCGTCCTTCATCGAATCGGTTTAATGGAAACGGCTCGCTTAAAGCAACATCGCAATGGTATATTCAATAAGGTTCATTATTTGAACGCGGCAAAACGATTTCCCTTTAACGGCAATTCCATTGAAGCGATATACTCTTCGCATATGCTGGTGAATTTGACAAACTATCAAGCGTTATGCTGTCTTAAAGAATGTCATCGCGTGCTAAGACCTGGAGCCATTTTGCGGGTTGCAGTTCCCGATCTAGATCGATGGATACAAACATACAACCCAAAAGATCCGGACAAAACATTAGAATTATTCTATCTTCCGTCAACAAAGCGTGTAAAAAATCATATTCACTGGATGTATAATGTTCGTTCGTTACGAAAAATAATGGAGGAGGCAGGGTTTAAAAAAATTATGCAGTACGAGATGTTTAAAGGTGAATGTCCTGACGTAGAAAGAATTGATTATCGTGCCGATTCTATTTTTGTGGAAGGCACTAAATAAAATTTTGTAACTACTCTGAGCGTTATTATTTAGTTCTCGTTGAAATACGATAAACCTTGTCAAGGTTTGCTTATTAATAACAGAGAAAAATCTTTGAAATTCTGCAGCTATTTGTCCATAACCTTGACAAGGTTGATAACTTGATAGAAATTTGTTTAACACATTGAACACGAGTAGTTACAAAATTTTTTAAGCTACCCTATGTCTTCTGAAATTGTCATACAACCGACACAAGGATTGTCAATATTGCGTTTTCGCGAGATTTGGGAGTATCGCGAATTGTTCTATTTCCTTGTTTGGCGCGATATCAAGATACGCTACAAACAGACGTTCCTTGGCGCAACGTGGGCGTTGATTCGTCCATTAATGGGGATGATTGTTTTTACTTTGCTGTTCAATAAATTAATTGGATTCTCTGTTGAAGGCGTGCCATATCTTCTGTTTACTTTTTGTGGAGTAGTTGCCTGGAATTTTTTTTCCGAGGGAGTTACCGGGGCAAGCCAAAGTTTATTGGCAAATGCAAACCTTATCTCTAAAGTTTTTTTCCCTCGTGTTATCATTCCTGCTGCGGCAATACTCTCAGGACTTGTCGATTTCGCAATTGCATTTGTCTTAGCGATCGTATTGATGATTTATTTTCAATATGCACCCACACTGACGATTTTATTTTTACCTTTTTTTGTCTTTTTAACAATACTGACATCGCTCGGGATCGGTTTTTTATTCTCGTCTATTTCCGTTCAATACAGGGATATCGCCCATGCGCTGCCGTACATCGTTCAGGTTATGTTCTGGATTACTCCGGTAGGGTACGCCGCAAATAAAATTCCTGAATCATACCAAGTTCTGTACTGGCTCAATCCGATTGTGTGTGTGATAGAAGGGTTTCGCTGGTCTATGCTGCACAGCGGATATTTACCATTGCATTTAGCTGCACTATCATTTTGTGTTGCACTCACACTGTTTATTATTGGTTTAATGAATTTCCTGCGTATGGAACGAAAGTTTGCGGACGTCATATAGGTTGTTCCAAAAACTATGCGTATGCATGCTTCGCATGTTTTTATGCGGAGCATACTTCGTATCAAGATGTCTGACATCTTATTAATCGAGACAACAAATTTCGTCAATGTTTACAGGTTCTATGCGTATGCATCCTTCGGATAAGCAAGATGTCTGACATCTCCATAATTTTAGAGGAGATATTTTTGAGTTTTTGGAACAACCCTATAATCCCATCGTATGCCAACGATTATCAACGTAGAACATCTTTCTAAACAGTATCGCATCGGTGCGCCGATGCGTCATAATTCGTTTCGTGATATTTTTGACGAAAAAGTAAAAAGCATTTTAAACTTTGCAAAGAGAAAGGAAGCGAAGAAAGAAAGCACCATTTGGGCATTACAAGATGTTTCGTTTGATGTTGAAGAAGGTGAAGTGTTGGGAATTATCGGCCGAAACGGAGCAGGCAAAAGCACGTTATTAAAAATACTTTCTCGCATTACTGAGCCGACAAAAGGTTCAGTGCGAATGCGTGGAAGAGTGGCATCATTATTAGAAGTTGGAACAGGATTCAGCGGAGAATTGACCGGTCGAGAAAATATTTTTCTCAATGGCGCAATTTTGGGAATGAAAAAAGCAGAGATCGATAGGAAGTTCGATGAAATTGTTGCCTTTGCCGAGGTGGAAAAATTTATTGACACGCCCGTTAAATATTACTCTTCCGGCATGTACATGCGGCTTGCGTTTGCCGTGGCAGCGCATTTGGAACCGGAAATCCTTGTTGTTGACGAAGTGCTTGCTGTTGGAGATGCGCAATTTCAAAAAAAATGTTTGGGAAAAATGAAGGATATATCTTCCTTAGGACGCACAGTATTATTTGTCAGCCACAACATGAAGGCAGTCAGACAATTATGTTCGCGCGCAATTCTTCTCCGTGTCGGCTCACTTATTGCCGACGGTTCATCTTTTGACATCACCGAAAAATATTTGCATGAGGACGCGCCGTCGCCTGATACAGTTGCCAACATACAACAACTTCTTGCAACACTTGCTCCTGATGATGCGCTCCAATGGCGCGATATCAGGTTGAGCCAAGGTCGGACGCTCGTTGAGCATGCCGTAGCAAATGGCAGCCCGCTTGAAATAACGATTTCGTACCGCATCCTCCAGCGCACTACCGGGCTTCGCATCTTCTGTGATATTGTTGATACAGAAGAAACATTGCTCTTCCGAAGTTTTCACGATGAAAACGCTGAAGGCATTCCAACAATGGAACCCGGTGAGTATGTATCAACGGCAATCATTCCGGAAGATATTCTTGCCCCAGTCAATTATGAATTAATTATCCGAGCAGGCATACATAATGTGCGCCCGTGCCTTCCAGTGAACGGCATAAGAATTCCCATCTCGGTCGAAGCTACCGGACGATACAATCGCGCTTACCTTGGCGATACGCACCGCGGCAAGCTGGGTATCGCATTAGAGTGGAAAACTACGAGGACAAAAGATGCTGCTGTCTAAATCATCCGTCGTTCGGCTGATAATAAAAAAGGGATTGCTGTTGCTTGGCGAAAATTTCGTTTCGTTCTCCAACAGGATTTCGTATTCTCCTTTGAAGCTCGTAGATCGCGAAGGCAACTGGAGCATTTATCAGCACAATGGTATTGAATGGAAACTCGATATATCTCTTGGAGTGGATTCGACTCTTTATCGGACAGGCGTCTTCGAGCCGGAGTCAACGCGGTGGGTGCATGAGCTTGTAAAACCCGGAATGGTTGTGGCAGATGTGGGCGCGAATTTTGGATACTACACAATTCAATGCAGCAAACTTGTTGACAGTGCAGGGCGGGTGTATGCGTTTGAGCCATCTTTCAAATTTCGTGAACGGCTTCTTAACCACATTCAACGCAATCATTGTCGCAATGTTCATGTTGTCAAAGAAGGTCTGTCGAATAAAAAGGAAACCCATCGCTTGTATGTCGGCGGCGATTCTGCGTCGTTGTACTATTGGGATACAAACATCAACGAGGCTGTTTGGGAAAAAGTGAACCTTATAACGTTCGACAGCTTTGCGGCAAAAGAGAAATTATCCCGGTTGGATTTTTTAAAAGTGGATATTGACGGCAATGAAATGCGTTTTCTTGCAGGAGCAAAAAAAACGCTCAAGAAAATGAAGCCGACTATTCTCATTGAGTGCAACCAATTGGCACTCCAAAAAGCAGGGAGCGATGTTAATGAACTGGCAAGATACCTTCGCGGATTAGGATACGAACTGCGCTCTGAGAAAACCGGCGCGGCATTTGCCAACAACGATGAATTGTACCGTGAAGCAAAAAACTGTGCGTTTAGTGTTAATATTCTCTGCGTTCCCGAAAATGTAAACCTGCAGGCCGAGTCTGTTTCTTGAGATATGGCCTGAAAATCTGAGAAATTATCCTTATTGTGCAGATGATATATTTGACTTTTTGACTGCTACCAAATATCAATTGTTTACCCTTGAAGGGGAAATAATTAATGACCGACAATCGGAGGATCTTTGGAAAAAGAGTGAAGGGAATTATCTTACTAAACCTATCTGAAGGTCGAGGATTGTCAAAAGGGAGATAACACATGATGTGGTTGAAAGATTTATTGAAAAAAAGGCGTGCACAAGCCAGGGCTGTTACAGCACCTGAAGACTATTGGCATAATTTAGGTGAAAATGTAGTTGGCAACATTTCAAAAGATGAAATGCTAGTCAGCAGACAAATTGATACATATAAAGTTATTTGCCGAATTATCGCCGGACTTCCAGTACATTATGTTGCCGATCTTGGATGCAATGTCAGCATTATGGGAGTTCTGTTGCGGGAATCGGGCTATACAGGTGAATATATCGGCATTGATGCAAATCCGCATGCACTCACGATTGCGGAAAAAAATCTTTCTCGATATGAAAACCCCTACAAACTGTTTAAGGGGAACCTGCGTAAACTGAATTTTCCTTCAAACAGTTTTGAATGTACTATCCTGAAAGACGTTCTTGAGCACATGGAAGATTTCCGTCCTGTTCTCGGTGAGGCACTCCGCGTTGCTTCAATGTATGCTGTTGTTGCGAACTTCATTCCTTGGACTGAGGGAGAGACGATTATAAGGAAGGAACCCACTGGGTATTTTCATAATCTTTATGCCAGAAAAGAAGTTTACGCCTTTATCAGGGAACATGGATATGACGTGGTGTCTGTTACGTCGTCTCTGGAAAAAGACGCGCGGCCAAACGAGATCGTTTTATTAAGAAGAGCAGATGATCTCGGGCTAGGGTGATTATGAAGACGCACGGTCACCCTGCAATTATTTGTCTTACACCTGTTAAGAATGAAGCGTGGATTCTTGACCGCTTTCTTCAATGTGCAAGTTTATGGGCTGATTATATAATCATCGCAGATCAGGGATCGACGGACAGTTCCAGGGAGATTGCCCTCCGATATCCTAAAGTAGTGCTTATTGATAATGCCTCTGAGGATTTTAGTGAAGTCGAACGTCAGCGCATTCTCTTGGGAGAAGCCCGCAGGATTAATGCCCCCCGAATACTTATCAGTCTCGATGCAGATGAGATATTGACGGCCAATGTTCTTTATAGCGAAGAATGGAGCAAGCTTCATCAGGCTTTGCCGGGAACGGTATTTAAGTTTCAGCTCATCAATATAAGACCAAACCTTAAAGAATACTGGAGTCCTGACACAGGTTTCCCCTGGGGATTTGTTGACGATGGCGCTGAACATTCAGGTTCACCCATTCACAGTTACAGATTACCTATTTCTCAAGCCACACGGCAGGTTTGTCTGAGGGAAGTAAAGGTGCTCCACTATCAATATACCGATTGGGATCGGATGAAAAGCAAGCACCGCTGGTATCAGTGCTGGGAACGCGTGATGTATCCGGAAAAAAGCCCGGTAAATCTGTATCGTCAATATCATCATATGTATGCGGTGAACTCAAAAGACCTTAAGGATGTTCCTGAACTCTGGTACGAGGGCTATGCCAGCCTTGGTATTGATATGAAAAACATATTGAAAGAGAAGCAATATTGGTGGGACCGTGAAGTGCTGGAACTATTCCAGAAATACGGTAGGGAGAAGTTTGCACAAGAATCAATATGGGATGTTGATTGGAATCAAATAGCGGAACGACATTCCATGAAGGGTGCCCTTGAGACTGCAGACCCGCGAACGTTTTTTGAAAAAATTTCCCACAAATATTTATCGCTGACACAACCCTACGCACAAACAACGCTGGTGGCGTATGTTGATAAAGTGTTCAGGCGACTTCTCCGCTAGCATGGAGCCACGATGATGAGTCTTGGTATGAAAAAAGAATTATCGAAAATATCTATCGTTACTCCATCGTTCAATCAAGCGCAGTTTCTTGAACAAACCATCTGTTCGGTATTGGATCAACGCTATCCTAATCTTGAATATATTGTTATAGATGGTGGAACTAGCGACGGAAGCGTTACCATAATTAAAAAATATGCGCAGCGGAATGACTTTCTCATGGAGGTTATGAGTGTGGCATTCAGCGTCAACGTTTTATGCATGCCGTCGGAAAAATCTCCGCCACCATAAAACGAAAATCGTTTCAATCGTGACTCGCAAAATTATTGATTTTCTCAAACTGACAAACCTCGGTGATTATGGTAAAATATATCAGGCAAATAGTTCGAATCATGTTGCTGAAACTTTTCACAATCCTTTACCCGAAATCGTTTTTACTCGACAAACGTCACTTTCTTTACTGGGAAAAGCATGGGTACCATATTTCACCGGTGTTCTTTAATTCACTGTTGCCGGATACCCGGGAACTGACAGAAGAGAACTTCACGAAGAAATCCGACTTCAAAGCGATCAACGTCAACGAACAAGGGCAAATCGACTTAGTGAAACTGTTCCGTCGAAAATTTTTCGACGGGTACCGTGTGTTGCCTATGGGACCAACCGGTGTTCCCCATCAATATTTTTTGACGAACGGCGCGTTTAACAGTGTGGACGGCGAGATCCTGTACTGCATGGTCAAACATTTTCTTCCCAAGACGATTATCGAGGTCGGATCCGGCAACACGACGTACCTGATGGCACAGGCGATCTCCGAATTGCAGAAAGAGAAAGATCATCATTGCTCACTTACAAGCTACGATCCGTATCCCAATGCGATCGTGCGCAATGGTTTTTCCGAATTCGCCGCTCTCCAGCCGATACGTATTCAGGATGTTGAGCTGTCGAAGTTCGAAGCGCTTCAAAAGAACGATATTCTCTTTATCGATTCGAGCCATATCGTGAAGATCGGCAGCGACATGCAATATCTCTTCATGGAAGTACTGCCTCATTTGCGAAAAGGTGTTATTGTTCACCTCCACGATATTTTTATTCCTGAAGAGTACCTTCGACGATGGTTTGTGGAAGATTATGAATTCTGGAACGAACAGTATATGCTGTACGCCTTCCTTCAATACAACAACGCTTTTAAAGTATTGTGGGGAGGAAATTATATGCGATTACATCATCCCGATCTGTTGATGCAATCGTTTCCCTCATTTCAACGGGACACTGTTGTTCCCGGCAGTTTTTGGATACAGAAAGTAGCATGAAGTATCATCCGAAAATATCTATTGTTACTCCATCATTCAATCAAGCCCGATTTCTGGAGCAGACGATTTGTTCGGTAATCGATCAGCAATATCCGAATCTTGAATATATCATCATGGATGGAGGAAGTACCGATGGAAGCGTTGATATTATAAAAAAGTATTCGCATCGGTTGACCTATTGGGAAAGCAACAAAGATAACGGGCAAGCGGATGCAGTCTATCGCGGATTTGAAAAAGCAACGGGCGAGATTCTCTGCTGGATCAATTCAGATGATTTTTTGTTGAAGGGTGCGCTCACACATGTTGCAGAGATGTTTCGTCGCTTTCCCGAAACGCAATGGCTGATTGGCGGATGTGTGATTGTCAGAGAATCGGGGAAGCCGATAACTAAGTTTTTTGGTTCCTCACCGACGTTTGAATCTTTGCTTTGTGCGGGAATGCAATTCTATCAAATGTCGTGTTTCTGGAAGCGTGATACTTTTTTTCGCGTTGGCGGATTCGATCGTTCGTTACAATTTTGTTTTGATTACGATATGTTTTTGCGTCTCTCGCAACTTGGGTCTCCGGCAGTGAGCCACCGTATGTTGTCTGCATACCGTGTTCATGGAGAATCAAAATCCTCTAATATTTGGAAAACAATCGGTGCGAAAGAAAAGGAACTCTTGCATCAAAGATTTGGAATAGAACGCTATTCGACAGAGCAACGCCAGAAAATAATTGAAACGACACAGCAAGAAATTAGTCGTCTCCATCGTCTGTATTATTGGTACGATGCTGTAAACGATCCGTTCTTTTTTGTAAAATCTCTTGGTGCTCATATTCGGGATTCATTTATTAAATAATTTTTGTCTCGCAGGTCCTTTTTTCATTTGAATATTCAAAACATGCGGTGGTCTTTGGATATGAAAAAGACAATAAAAATGTAGAACTTACTGACGAGCAATGTCGTTTTTTTTAGCGGCAACAAAAATAGATGCTTATTCGCTGCTCAATGTACCTTGCGGTGATTTCCATTGGATGAAAAAGATCTCGGGAGGTTTTTGATGGCTGATATTTGTCTGGTATCAATGCCCACACTGGGACGGGCGAAAAGCACTATTGTTCCACATTGGATACTTTGGCTAGCAGGTTACATGGAGCACAAGGGATACAGCGTAGATGTAGTTGACGTAAAAAGCGATGTCAACGCCGGTGATACTGAAAAAGAAAAGGAAAGGATATTTCAGGAAACGGTTGAAAAAACAATTGCATCCCGGTCACCGCTGATAGGCCTCAGCGCGTTTACGGAAGATTATCTGGAGGTAATGAAACTGGCTGAAGAGATCAAGCGAAGGAGCAGTGCAAAGGTCATAGTAGGCGGGATACACGCGACCACATCTCCTGAAGACTTTTTGGTTCGGGAAGATTCCCCTTTTGATGCAGCGGTTGTGGGTGATGGCGAGATACCGCTGGCAAAGTTAATTGAAGCTGAAAAAAGAGGGACAATTTCCTGGGAAGAGATAAACGGATTAGTTTTCAGGAAAGGTAGTAACGTTATTCGCACCGCGCCCCAGTCGGCAGGCCCGGCATTGGATGATATGCCGATTCATCCATACCACAAACTGGATATGAATTTCTATCTCCAGCCGCAACAGTTTCTTCTCCGTTCGATCTATTTGTCCGGCATACATATATTTACCGCGAGGGGGTGTCCCTATGGTTGCACATTTTGCGCTAACAGAAGAAAAAAAGTAAGATTTCGTCCCATGGACTCTGTTATTGAAGAACTGAGATTTCTGAAAGGAACATATGATATTGACGGTTTTTACATCCATGACGATACCTTTACGATAAAAAATGATCGGGTCATTGAATTCTGCGAAAGACTGATGGAACTGAAATACCATTTTGTCTGGGGAATGGAGGGGCGTGTCAATCAGTTCCCTGATAATGTTTTTCGCGCCCTCAAAAAGAGCGGCTGTATTCAGATAGATTTCGGCGTGGAGTCCGGTTCACAAGAATCATTAAACCGGATGAAAAAAGGAATAAAGATAAAGGATACGGAGGAGGTCTTCCGCCGCTGCCGCGCGGAAAAAATCCGCACCTATGCCAATATCCTCATCAATACCCCTGAGGAGACGGAGGAGGATGTAAGAAAAACCGTCGATTTGATGGAGAATATCAAAGCGACAACATATGGAATATGTGTTACCACACCCTATCCGGGCACGGAGATCTATGATCGCTATGTCCGACCACCTCTTACGGTTGAAGAGTATCAGCTTTACAGCGACAGCAAGACATATGTATCTATCGTTGATCCCAGATTTCGCATGGCAGCCCACAACCTTAACATTGAGGAGCTTTCCGCGAAGCTCGGCAGACGATTTATGCTTGATAGGGGCTGGCAAATTTTCAGCCTGCACCCGTTTTATCTGAAGGTACTTTTGAAAAGCAGGAGAAAAGCCCAGTATCTTTCCGTTTTCATTTATCGGCTTTTTCGTAAATTGCGGAATACAGCAAGGCGATTTCTGCCGGTAAGTGAGCAAACCTAAATGCCTATGAAGTCTAAGAAGATCATCATTGCTTCAACGGATATAAGCACTGGGGGGTTAGGTTCATATCTCACAACTCTTATATGGGGCTTAAAGTCTCGCGGTTGGGACATTCATCTGCTGGTTACCAATGCGCGCGGTGATTATTTTGATGAGATGAACAGAAATTTCAACTGCTACGACCTATCGTCCGTCCCGTTGTCTCCGAAGAAAGTATTTATGGCGGCGAGTCTTGCTAATTCAATTATTCCCGATGTTATCTTGACGAACAACTGCGCGTTGATGCATTATGCGCTTCCGCTGATTGATCCCAAAATAAAACCAATTGCCGTTCTTCACAGCGATGATTCCCGATTTTATGCCATCTCCGCGCTATTTTCCAATAGATTGTATCGCTGGGTAGCGCCGACTATCAAATTAAATACGCAATTTCAGCGCTTTATCAGTGAAAAATTACACAACAGGATTCGCGTAATACCGCATGGTGTTGACCTCGAAAGATTTTTTCCCGACGATAAAGCAAAAAGGGCTAAACATTTCCAAATTCTTTTCGTCGGATTCCTTGGAGAATCGAAGGGAGCCGACTTGCTGCCGAATATATTTGAAAAAGTTGCAGCAATAATTCCAAATGCATTTTTCAAAGTAGTCGGCGACGGTCCGCTGCGAATGAACCTTGCCGCCGAATTTGAAAAGCGCGGCTTAGAAAAAAAAGTAACAATGTGCGGTCTATTACCGCCTGAACAAACCGCAGATAGTATGAGGGCATCACACATATTACTGTTGCCGACAAATCTTGAATCATTTGGAATGGTGATAGTAGAAGCAATGCTATGCGGTGTTGTTCCGGTTGTTTCTCGTCTCATCGGAATTACAGACCAATTGGTTCAACATGGTGAAACCGGCTTTCTCATTGAGCCGCTTGATGTTGATGGTTTCGTGGAAGCAATTAAAAAAATTCATCATGATAAAAATCTTTATCAAGCAATGTCGTCGAAAGCTCGCATAGTTGCCGCCCAAAAATTTTCAATAGACGAGATGGGCGCTCGCTATGAATCACTTTTTTCCGAAGCGGATGACAGGCAATTCATTGGAAAGAGAAGCATTCCCCGTTGGTATGCGGAAGCAGGCATTCAATTCTTACGCAAGAGGTTGAGATGAAAGTTGACATCTATTTTGTTCAGTTCCTCAAAGAAGATGAATCGGGCATCGGCGGCGGCGGTATTGGCACGCAACTGGCGTTTCTCTGTCCCCTGCTCGATGAACTCGGCTATGAAACAACCATCTACCAATGTTTTCACAAACCCCTTGAAACAAAATTCGGCAAAACTACCGTTATCGGTATCCCCGACTATCCGGGGTTGCACAGGCCGACGGGAAAAGTTGTTAAGCATTTTCGCTCGGTCGCAGAGCAACGCTCTCGCTCTTCAGAAAGAATTGAACTCTTTGCTGCTGATTTTTTTTCTGTGCGCAATAACAATCCGTTGGCGATTTCGATTATGCAAGGCTTGTCGTGGGACGCACCTGTTGAAATCTTGACGGAGAAAAAATTATTCAGAACAAAAGCCGGTGAAAATCTTCTACGATTGCGAAAACAGATTAAAGGGATTGAACACTTCGAGAATTGTTACAACCGTGTCGTTGCCGATTTAACATTTCTTAATTGGTATCGTTCTTTTCGCGGTCCGAAATATGAGGGAAAAGTATGGTACAACCCAAATCCCGCTATACCAACTCCGTGGAATTTTTCCCGCGACGAAGCGATAAAGAATAATAGACCAGTTCGCATCATTTATGCGCGTCGCTTGGTGCCGGAAAAAGGCACTCGCTTAGCTATTGACGTATTTAAGGAACTTCTTCTTCGCTATTCTAACATTGAGATCACGATTGCAGGCGAAGGCGAGGACAAATCGCTATTCGCTCAGAAATTTTCACATGAATCACGCGTAACAATCACTTCGTACAATGTAGAAAGAGCAACTGAATTCCATAAGGGCTTTGACATTGCCCTTGTGCCGTCGGTGTGCGGCGAAGCGACCTCATTTTCAATTCTCGAAGCAATGTCCGCAGGCTGCGCTGTTGTAGCGACAAACATGTTTGGAATTATTACAGAAATAATTCCAATGCACAATGGCGTGCTCTGTTTCCCTCAAAAAGATTCAATAGTCGAAGGCGTACGGTATCTTATTGAAAATCCTTCAAAGCGACTTGAGATCCAAAAGAACGCATGGAAGTCTTGCCAGGAAAGTTTTTCGCTTGAGAGATGGCGCGGCTGCTGGAAAGCTATCTTCCATGAAATTATAGACGGGAAAGAAATTGCACGGGAACAAATGAAAAAACGCACTAAACGTTTTTATTATTTCATCTGACGCACAACAATTGTGACATTCTCTATTGCCATACCGGTTCATAACGGAGAAAAATATCTCAAAGCAACGCTCGCTTCTGCTCTGAATCAGAAACGCTCTGCGGATGAAATTATCGCTGTTGATGATGCCTCAACAGACCAATCGGCGCAGATACTTCGTTCGCCGGAATGGGGAGGAAAAATAAAATATATTTTCAATGAGAAGTCAAGCGGCTTTGTCGATGCATGGAACCGTGTTGTTAATTATTCTCAGTCGGATTATGTAACAATCTTGCATCAAGACGATCTACTTGATCCAGAGTATTTATATCGTATAGAGCAGGCGTTCAAGTCTTATCCAAATTGCAAACACATTTATTCGGGGTATTATTACATTGATGAACTCGGTAATCGAATTGGTGAATCTCCAAAACCGCATACGCTTATCCCTAAAGTGATAGCAGGAAAAGAATACGCGCATCGTTATCTCGATGGCGTTGTTCACAACCGGCACATACATCGCTGTCCCGGTGTAACAACAGAGCGCAATTTACTTTTGGAAAAATGTAAGTACAGAAAAGAGGCAGGATTGATTGCCGACGACGATTTCTTTATTCGTGTGGGACAGTTCACCGATGTGATCGGTATTAGCTATCCGCTGGCAAGTTTTCGAATCCATACTGAATCCGCGACTGCGAAATTAGAATCAATCAACTATCAACTTGCGAGAGATTATACTTCTGCGGTGATGTTTCATCACCAACAAAGATCTTTTCTTGACGATGAAGGAAGGCGCACCGTTGAAAAACTTGCCGCACGGTTTATCACCCTTTTGCTTTTTGAAAGTGTCAGAACAAAGAATCAACACTGGAAAGAAGAATCATTGCGGTACGCAGACGTATTAGAGACATACGTACCTCGATGGAAAAATCAATATGTTCCATTGTGGGCAACCATCCTGTGGTTTTTAGTGACCGGACGGGTAATGGGTACATTTTTTGTACGGGGATATTGTGTATTTCTGTCGTACGTGAGTGCGGCTAAAAATATTGTGGTTAAAAAACGACAATGGTGATTCGAAGAGCATTGTAGTAAGAGAGGGGATAGAGTATTTAGTCGAACCTTATCCGAAGTATGCTCCGCAAAAAGTCTTCATCAGCACAATCCCGACCTGTCGGGATTATGTAATTAGATTTGTGCGAAGCATGGTTCCCATAAAATTTGGACGTTGTTTCGTTGTTGATTAATAATCCTTGACAAGGTTTCTTACTTTTTAAGGGACGACTATTTATGGTATCCAATGTTATAAAAAATATAGGGCGAAAATTTCTGACGGAAGAACCTCTGAAGAAACTCGCCCAACGGCTGCTCGGAGGAAAATATTTTATCAAAAAAAAATCTCAGGACAATAAAAATCTGTTCTCATTGTCTGAGTTTACACAACTTCCGTTTCCGAGCGATCGATCCAAAATATTCTTGAGACGTGGACGAGAACCCCCATTCTGCGTTAGCCCCGTGAGATATTTCACGCTGTCAGATAAGCTTTACTCTGTGGCATAAACTTATCTCACGGGGTCAGAATCGATATTTTTCTTTTAGAAACCAAAACTTCACCCCGTGAGATAGTATATGTTTGGCAGAGAAACGAATGATGAAGGCATTCTATCTCACGGGGTAAATCGACTTTTCGTCCACGTCTCTTGCAACATTTCCTCATAGACAACCAGAGTATCTTGCTGCGGATTGGTTTTGGGCTGATACATACTACCCGATAGGCGGGCAGTAGCATTATATTATTTGTTTTTGTAATATTGAAGCGGAGGACAAAAATATGACAGTTCAAAATATTGAAAAACAATTGATGAAATTAGACACTAATTCTCGCGCGAAATTAGCGAGCATATTATTGTCAAGTCTTGATGATCTTTCTGATGCGGAAAATGAAAAATTATGGGCAGAAGAAGCATTTCGTAGGCACAATGATCTGGTTAAAGGCAGTACAAAATCAAAACCTGCAGATATTGTTTTCAAAAATGCTCGCGCTCGATTAAAATGATTGAATCTATTTCCTTTCATGAATTAGCAGAATCAGAGTTAAATGAAGCTGCAGAATATTATGAATCTCAAGTCAGCGGTTTGGGGATTGCATTTCTTACCGAAGTTGAACGTGCAACTAATCTAATCCGGCAAAATCCAGAATCTTCACCTCGTATTCTAAAAGTTATTCGTCGAAAAATTCTTCGTCGTTTTCCGTACAGCATTTTGTATTCAATTGTTGGTAATTCAATTCGAATTTTAGCAATTGCAAATCAAAAACGACGGCCATTTTATTGGCGAGGTCGTAAGTAATTTTCTTTCGCCCACCTTCCAGTCGCTCAAGTTGATTTGCAATAATGCGGCTAAAAATATTGTGGTTAAAAAACGACAATGGTGATTCGAAGAACATTGTCGTAAGAGAGGGGATAGAGTATTTATGGTACCCAACGTTATAAAAAATATAGGGCGAAAATTTCTGACGGAAGAACCTCTGAAGAAACTCGCCTAACGGCTGCTCGGAGGAAAATATTTTATCAAAAAAAAATCTCTGGACAATAAAAATCTCTTCTCATTGTCTGAGCTTACACTACCCGATATATAACCTCATAGCAAAAGTACTCACTGAAGTTACGCAAAGTTCAACTTTTATGAGAAAAAAGAACGATTTAAAGAATAATTGTCAAGATGCTTCGCATAGAACACGGATTTACCCCGTTGAATAACCATTTCTTGTAATGTGTTACAATTCAAGGTGTACTATTCAACGGGGTGAACGCT
>Ga0209516_1000094_pt1 | contig 27380 bp, 21 predicted proteins | sample Napbiome12C3dose_FD_187716 | JGI IMG/M metagenome (GOLD analysis project Ga0209516, IMG submission 187716) | Groundwater microbial communities from S. Glens Falls, New York, USA - Naphthalene biodegradation metagenome 12C3dose (SPAdes) (version 2) ... | reverse complement strand
GCGAAAGTCTTTCATGGAAAACCATATTACCAATATTTAACGCCTACGGCGTTTTTTCTTATTCCAATAATAGTCCCGTAGGGACGATATATTGGTAGAAAAACCATAGTTCTAGTTTTTCAAGCCCCAGAGGGGCAACATATAAAAATTATTTGGGCAGTCGTAATCCTTAAGTTGACAGCATTGCTCCTTTCTTAGTGCAACGAATCATTCAATGAAATTTAACGCAAGCTATTCTCCGTCAGTATGTGAATGTCAGCCCACCGCCCGATTTATAGTCACTGTCGTAGTTTGCCGATAGTGATATATGTTTTGTGAGAATGTACCGTAAGCCCAAAGAATATTCCTTGTCTGAATTCACCAACCAATCAAACCGAAGCCGGGAGGTGAAAGGCATATCGCTCCGACTTACCTGAAAGCGGACTCTTGCCGTGTTGTCAATGCGTAACTCGGACTGAACAAAGAACGGAAGGAGATACAAGACTCCTGCTTCAAATGCCTGTCGATTATCCTTGGTGTTTTTGCCGCTGCCGATACTCTTGTTCTTACGAACGTCGCTGCCGACATAGACAGACAAAAACTGTTGAGCATCAAGATAGCGGGCGAGATGCGTTTCGGTTTCGTAGTTTCCCCTCCAACTTACCCTGCCGATAGCATCGAACAGATAGTTGTTGTTGGAGAAGGAAAAATATCCCCACGTACCCTGCGAATGGACGGTAGCAGACCCATACGAATATATTGTTTCATCCTCGCTCAAGAGCGGTCTGTATTTTTCGCTTGCAATGGGTTCGGGCGACGTCTCTTCGTAGCTGATGATGCGGGCCATTCCCGCCATCATGTGGTAGAGAATGTGGCAATGGAAGAACCAATCCTTTTCCTCGTTGGCGTAAAATTCGATGGTGACCGTTTCCATGGGTGGAATGTCAAACGTATGCTTCAGTGGTGCAAAGTTTCCTTGACGGTTGATGAGGCGGAAAAAATGTCCATGAAGGTGCAGGGGATGCTGCATCATCGTGTTGTTGGTGAGGACGAAGCGGACATTCTCACCTTTCTTGATCAGAATCTTGTCGGCTTCCGAAAGGGTCTTATTGTCAAATGACCAGATGTAGCGCAGCATATTTCCGGTTAGCGTGAGGTGTATCTCTCGCACAGGGTTTTCTGTGTTAAGGGTCGTGGGCTTGGTTGATTTAAGCATGCCGTAATCCAATACTCCTCCCTCTGATGATGACATGCTCATCGTTGCCATATCGTTCATGTTCATAGCACTGTCCGACTGCTGCACGGTATCTTTTAACGACCCCATGTCCATGGTTCCGTGTTCCATCCCTTGCATGGAATCCCGTTTCATTTCCATGTTCATTGGATGATCCATCTTCATCGTATCCTTTTCACCGCCAGGCTTCATCTCTTTCATGTTGCCGTTCTTCATCTCCATTCCATCGTGGCTCATATTCATCATCTGATTCATCTCATGCATCATTGCAAAGTAGTCGAGGCGGGGAAGGTCGGGCGCTTTCATCTCCATCCCGGTACCGATGTACGCAGAGGCGAAGCCTGAAATATCCTGCGCCGTAGCTCTAAATTCGTAGGACATGCCATCATCGGGCAGAATGATTTCCACGTCGTACGTCTCTGCAACGGCAATAAGTATCTTGTCGACCATGACCGGTTCAATATCGAGCCCGTCGGCTGCAACGACCTTCATGGATCCACCCGCATACTGCACCCAGAAATACGTGGATGTCGATCCGTTGATGATTCGCAGGCGTATTGTTTCGTTTGGTTGCACATCTTTGAAATGGTTTTCGACTTTACCGTTCATCAAAAACTTGTCGTAATATACATCCGATACGTCCATCGGCGGCATACGCATCCACTCTTGCTTCAATTTGTCTTTCAAATAACCAGCTTGTATCGCCTCGCCAAAACTTTGGACTGCACCTTTTTTGATTGCATACCAATCTGTTGCTCGTTTGAGAGACCGCAGTACTTCGTGAGGGTTTGAATCTGTCCAGTCAGAAAGCACGAGCACATACTCTTTAGACTGTTCATACTGTTTCGGATAGATGACAATGGAGCCGTACAAACCCGATTGTTCCTGCAACATTGTATGAGAATGATACCAATATGTTCCCGATTGAATTAGCGGGAATGTGAAGGTGTGCATCCCTTTTGGTTCAATTGGCGCAGTGTTGAGGTAGGGAACTCCATCTTGATCGTTGGGCAACAATATACCGTGCCAATGAATTGATGTTTCGGTGTTCAGAAGGTTATGCACTATGACGACGGCGGTGTCGCCTTCATTAAAGAATAGTGTTGGCGCCGGGATTTGTCCGTTGATGCAGAGGGCATTGGCCTTTTCGCCCGTGAAGTTCACCGTCGTATCGGAAACGTACAAATAATATTCAACGATTTTTCCTTTTTCGTTTTGAGTTGTCCGCTTAGGTTGCATGCTCTTCATTTGATGCCCTTTGTCGTTCGTCGGCATCTGCATGAGAATCGTGTCGGTCGTTGCCGAACTATCAGGCATGGGCATTTGCATAGCACGCCCTTTGTGGCTCACGGGTTTTTGTGACGGAAGGGTGTCAGCTTTTGCCGTCTTGGGCATGGGCATAGACATGTTCATATTGTCCTTCTGACGTCCACCTTGTTGTGCAAGAAGTGTGGACGCACAACATAGCAGAATCACCAACGATGTACATGTTTTCATACTTGTCCTTGAAATGGTTTTTCGCTTGGAGAAATTTTATTGATCAAGAAATACAATACAACAGCACACATCGACCCATCTACTTCAGGACTGGTTCCACGGTCTGGGCTAGCCCATGTGCTTGACCGCCGGTGCGGCGGCAACCATGATTGAGAGAACGAGAATCACCAGCAAGAGCAGCACCCCCGAGCACCGCCACCACCGGTCGGCGGCGCAGCGGCGTGCTATCCAGGAACGACAGCAACGCCAGCAGGCCGAACAGCGTCCCTCCGGCGTAGAGGATACCAGTCACACCGAACCAGTCCTCGAAGGCGTACAGGGTAGTTCCAAAAACTATGCGTATGCATGCTTGCGTATGCATGCTTCGCATCGCATTGGAACCACCCAATATGTATTCCCTTCAAAACGACAACGCCCGCACCAGCGGGCGTTTCGGCTCTTCGTCCTTTTGAATTCAATTCGGTCGTGTCACAAAGGAAAATGAATACGGTGATTTCATCTTCACTCCGTACATATCCTTCACTTCAGCGGATACTGTCATGGTATATTTTGTATTCGATTGCAGCGGAGCGTTCGGTGTAAATTTCACTTCGCTCAATGTTTCGTACGGGTAATATCCACCGTAGGAAAATATCCCGGCAACAGACGGTGAAATCGAGAATGCCGGCTGAACCGACGACATCATCACATAATTGTTAAAGGATAGCCGTATCGGTTCGGTCATTGATGCAAAAAGCTGACCGTTGGAAGGATATGTATATGCGATAGAGAACGGTGCGGTTCTGAAAGAAAAATAGAATTGATGTCCCATCGCGATGCCGTCTTTATCTCTCGCGGTGCTATCGATCATAACCGATATTGTCGTGTCGGAAAGGAACGGACCGCCGGTATAGATCTTCAATTGATTTTCGTCGGGCCAGAGAAAAATAGTGTTCATCGGCGGTGTGACGTGTGTTGCCGCTTCAACGGATGCTTTGTTCATTCTTCGCGGAAATGTGACGATGATACCGTAGTTGCTTAACGGGGAAACATCAATATCGCCGTGCACCGGGGATGTCTGAATTCCATTTTGCGTGCTGTACGATTGTACGGTGCTGAATTTAAACCTGAGAGGGAAGCGCAGAAAATTTCCGGCGGTATCTTTTGCCGTTGTTCCCAGGGTGACCGTGTATGTCGTATCCGTATACGAATCTTTTCTTGCAAACGAATACGTCATTGATGTTATCTTGCTGTAGGTAGTAATGGTCGCTCCGGGATTAAATCCCAACTTGGCATCGGCAAACAAACCGCCCACGGGAGCCTTGGTGTAGTTTCCCCAAACAAAAATTCCTTCGCTCGGCGGATTTGTAGAGAATGCTTTTTCGACGCTTGCCCTGTCCATCGGTCGGGTGAATAAAATGGATACCGTGATCCTTCCGTACCGCCAGTCGTAAACAATTTCACCGTCGCGTTCCGGATAATGACTTTCGACAAGATCGGGAACGGTGGAGAGATCAACTTCCCCGAGATATGTGATGCTGCCGCCGGTGAGAATCACATTAGAGCGGGAGTAAATACGGTAGTTGTCCGCGCGAATCGTGACATCATAGTTGCCGATCCGCAAATTGCGAAACGCAAAGGAGCCGTCAACCGAATTGATATCAACGGAATCAATCGGCGCGACTTGACTGATGATGACTTTGGCTTTACTGTTCTTTTGAACAACTTTTCCGACAAGATCGGCATGCAAAAGATCGTTGGTGAATTCTTTGGGAAACTGTTGTTCGACGATGGTTTCTTTGCAGCCGAACACGAAGAAGGCAAGAATAAAGAGCTTGGTGGATAGTGAGGATTTCATATGAAGTTCCCTCCAAATTTCTTAAGGAATACTAATGCAACGTACTTGAAGGAATGGTAAAAGTCAATACGAGAACAGAGAAGAAAAAATCAAACAGGAGTTGACGGTATGATATCGTTGGTAAATACAACAGTAGCATGCATTCTCGCCGGGGAATGTGTTTTTTTACATTGCAGATGAACAGATGATTTCAGTGAATACGCTGCTATTTTTTTTTCTTTAACTTCAGTTTCGCATACAGATCTTTATGCATCTGTTTTTCGTGGGCTTTGCGTTCCTGCTGTCTGGTGACATTCGTTTTGGATTCGAGGTATTCCGCCTCGCGCTTCAATTTCAAATAACTTTTATACCGTTCATGCTCTAATGTCCCCTGTTCGATAGCACGTTGCACTGCGCACTCCGGTTCGTGCACATGTGTGCAGTCGGTGAATTTACAATCCTGCGCCAACTCAAAAATATCGGGGAAGGTTTCTTCAATACCTCCGGAGACTTTCCATAATCCAAGTTCCCGCATTCCCGGTGTGTCGATCACAAATCCGCCCCCTTCCAGCGGGATCAATTCGCGGTGTGTTGTCGTGTGCCGTCCTTTGGAATCTTCTTTCCGTACTTCCTGCGTGGTGAGAAGTTCTTTTCCGATCAAACGATTGATCAGTGTTGATTTTCCGACGCCGGATGAACCGATAAAACAGACAGTGATATCCGGGAGGATCATTTTTTTAATTTTTTCAACGTGATAAAATGTCTTTGCACTGTAGGGAATGGTAATCGTATCTCCCGCGATCTTTGCTACCTCGTGCATTTTTTCGCTCAACTCTCCTTCAGAAAGCAAATCGGTTTTGCTCAATAAGATTACCGGCTGTGCGCCGCTTTCTTTCGCGACAACATGAAAGCGTTCCAACCGCCGCAGGTTAAAATTATGGTCGAGTCCATGAACGCTGAACACAATGTCGATGTTGGTGGCGATCAGTTGCTCTTCAATCTCTTTTCCGGCGGTCTTGCGTGAAAGGAATGTAGTACGGGGGAGAATATGGTGGATAATCGCAAAGGTGTTATCATCATATATCTGTACCGCAACATAATCGCCCACCGCCGGATAATCTTTCCGCGTTTCTGCGGCGTACATCAACTTACCGGTTATCTCTGCGGAGAGGAGGGTGTTGTCCAGCAAGATGGAATAACGCCCCTTATGTTCAGCGGCAACACGTGCGATGGAATAACCGTCGGCGATCCATTGTTTCTTTTCTTGTTCGAATGTTTCGTTCATACAGTACTGCTGCCATTCCGCTCCGTTACAAATTGATAATGAATTCCGGTCTTCAATACTTCACACTTGTACTATCGCTGTTGCTTCCATTTCAATCAAATATTCGGGGGAGATGAGCCGGGAAATTTCAATCATCGAAGTGCAGGGTTTGATCATTCCAAAGAATTCACCGTGGGCTTTCCCATATTCTTCCCAGCGGGAGATATCGGTGACAAACATTCGCGTGCGGACAACGTCGTTGAGCGACGCGCCGGCTTGTGTTAACACCTTTTCGATCTTTTGAATGATGAATGTTGTCTGTTCGTACGCATTATCTTTTCCGACAACGTTTCCATTCTCGTCCACTGCCACAGTGCCCGTTACTTCAATAATGTTGCCGACACGGACAGCGCGCGAGTAACCGATAATGTCTTCCCACTTGGCGCCGGAAGAAAAATTGATACGGTTATTTGCCATTCAAAGCATCCATTTTTTTTAAAAGTTCAACGGGATCGGAATCATGCACAAGATAACTGCGCGTCTGCCGACGGACGAATCCTTGTGCTGTTGCGTGGTCAACAAATTCGATCAGGCTGTCAAAGAATCCCTCGGTGTTCAAAATTCCACATGGTTTCGTATGCACTCCCAGATTGACAAATGCCATCATTTCGAATAATTCATCGAGCGTACCGAAGCCGCCGGGAAGAATGAGAAAACCGTCGGAAAGTTCCATCATTTTCGCTTTTCGGTCCTGCATGGATTCGACGATGATCAATTCGGTGATGTCACGTTTTGCCGCTTCCTTTTCCACTAAAATGATAGGAATAACGCCGATCACTTTTCCACCGTGGTTCATCACAGCGTCTGCTGCGACTCCCATCAAACCAAATGATCCTCCGCCATACACCAGCGTGATATTTTTTTCTGCCAGAAGTTTCCCGAAAGTACTGGTCACTTCTTTGTATTTACCGTTGTTGCCGCTGCTGGAACCGCAGAAGATCGAGAGAGATTTCATAGTTCCTTTCGATTTTTATCAAGTGATGTTACGCAGACGACTGTTTTCATAAGGTGCGACTCACTTTGTCCGAAGGATGCTCCGCACCTGTTAAGAATGTAAGCCTTTGAATGATTGAGACTAACTTTGGAAAGAAAAGTGAGTCGCACCTCGCTGTTTTGCGTAACAACAGTTATCAATATACAAATAAATCTCTTTTATCATGCACAGAGTTGACTGTGAAAGGAGAGAACTTTTTATAGCGAAACGTTGATGCATTGAAAAGAGGAAATCACCGAATTTTTATTTTGCAGAGGGAGCAAATTTTTGTATATTTGTATCAGATTTATGCACTGGTAGCTCGATCCCGCAGGGATTTGGCTGCGAAAATGAAGCAAAATCCTAACGCACTGGTAGCTCAATCCCAATGGGATTTCGCTTTCAGGATGTTACATAGTTGACCCTTAAAAAGTAAGAAACCTTGTCAAGGTTTATTGATAAGCAACGAAAAGTGTTCAAAATTTTACAAATCTATTAGCATAACCTTGACAAGGTTGTGCGGATGATGACTTTTTAAGGTTCGACTACTTAATTGCACCGGTAGCTTTTATCCGCCATGCTTTTTGGTGGACAATCCCAATGGGATTTCGCTTTCAGGATGTTACATAGTTGACCCTTAAAAAGTAAGAAACCTTGTCAAGGTTTATTGATCAACAACGAAACAACGTCCAAAATTTTACAAATCTAATTACATAACCTTGACAAGGTTGTGCGGATGATGACTTTTTAAGGTTCGACTACTTAATTGCACCGGTAGCTCAACTGGATAGAGCACCAGCCTACGAAGCTGGGGGTTACAAGTTCGACTCTTGTCCGGTGTACAAGAAAAATCCCGCAAAGTGTGGGATTTTTTATTTGTAAATTAAATTTTATGCACACCTCCGTTGCGTTGCTGATAAGAAGTTCTTATCTTGCCCCACCATGGAACACGTTGAAAACTATCCTGCACTCTCAGTGGCGACGGACGTTAAAATGAAAAAAGTTTTAAAATCAGTTAGAGAATTTATCCTTCGATATCCCGCCATTCTCGCATCGTATTTTATCTACAGTTATTACTTTATTTCCACAATGGATTTTTACATAGCATTCAAGAGCAAGCATTTTAGTGCGACGGATGCACTGCGGCATTTCGATACGTTATTGTGGATGTGGCTGCTGGCGTATGTGTTAGTGAAAGTGATCGGACTACGGGAGCGGCTTCATAAACAAGAGAAAGAAATGCTGGAGCAGCAGCATAATATTAAACTGAAGGGAACACAGATCCAAACACTGCACGAAGTGATCATGACGCTGAAGCACGAGATCAACAATCCGCTGGCGATCATTCTGGGCTACACCCGCCTGTTGAAGAAGCAGGTTACCGAGTCCGACGCAGCAAAGAAGATCGAAGAAATTGAAACCGCATCGCAGCGGATCAATCACGTGTTGAAGGAATTTTCTACCGCTCAGGTGTACGAAGTCACCGAATCTCCCGTCGGTAATCTCGTTGAACTTTCCCCCATTAAGAACGAAACTAAAGAGTAATGACACAGCACGAACGCTGGATGAAGCATGCACTGAAAGAAGCGGTGCGTGCTTTTGACAATGATGAGGTCCCGGTCGGCGCAGTTGTTGTTCACAACAATATCGTCATCGCAAAAGGATTTAATCAGGTTGAAATGATGCACGATCCAACGGCACATGCCGAAATGATCGCGCTGACCGCCGCCGCCGCTCACCTTGAAAATAAATTTCTGAAAGATTGCACGCTGTATGTTACAATGGAACCGTGCCCGATGTGTGCCGGCGCGATCATCCTGTCGCGGATTCCAACTGTCGTGTTCGGATGTTATGATCCGAAAATGGGGGCAGGCGGAAGTGTGTTGAACATTATGGAGAATAAAAAATTGAATCATCGCATCCACGTGATCGGAGGAGTGCTGGATACCGAATGCGGAAGTTTAGTGAAAGAATTTTTTGCGAAGAAAAGAAAACAACAATTGAAAGTGGACAATTGATAATTGACAATGATGACAGGTGAACAATCATTATCCATTATTAAGTTTCAATTACACCGTCGTCCCTTCGTTCAATTTTTCCGCTCTGTCTGCCAATCTCAACTGCTCGATTAGTTCGTCAATATCACCATCGATCAAATGATCCAAATTGTACAGCGTTAACCCGATGCGGTGGTCGGTCACTCGGTTTTGCGGAAAATTGTATGTGCGGATCTTGTCGCTCCGGTCCCCCCTTCCTACCATCGTTTTTCGTGCTGCTGCCTGCGCGGAGACCTGTTCGTTCAATTTGATATCGTAGAGTTTCGATCGAAGCATCTTCATTGCCCGTTCACGATTCTGTAATTGTGAGCGTTCCTGCTGACAGGCTACAACGATTCCAGTCGGTTTGTGCGTGATACGAACAGCAGTTTCTACTTTGTTGACATTCTGACCCCCTTTGCCGCCGGAACGGTACGTGTCAATTTGAAGGTCGGCGGGATTGATCTGAACCTCTTCCACATCATCAACTTGCGGTAAGACGGCAACCGTTGCTGCGGAGGTATGAACCCGTCCTTGCGCCTCTGTTTCGGGTACACGCTGAACGCGATGCACGCCGCTTTCAAATTTTAATGTGCCGTACACATCCGTACCTTCAATACTCAGCGTTACCTCTTTGAATCCTCCTTTGTCCGTCTCATTCCAGTCGAGCGTGTCGACCTTCCATTTTCGCTTTTCCGCGTAGCGCACGTACATACGGTACAGATCGGCGGCAAAAAGCGCCGCTTCCTCACCGCCGGTACCGCCGCGAATTTCCACGATCACGTTACGGTCATCGTTCGGATCTTTGGGAAGGAGAAGTTCTTTCATTTCTTCTTCTAACTTTTCCAACTGCGGCTTTAATGCTTCGATCTCTGCCAGAGCCATTTCTTTTAACTCTGCGTCGCCTCCCGTTTCCAGTACGGATCTGCTTCCTTCGAGATCGCGGTACACTTTCAGATACTCATCGGCTTTTTTGACGATCGGTTCGAGATCCCTGAACTCCTTTCCCAATTCGCGGCTTCGCGTCTGGTTGGAAAGTACGGAGGGATCCGAAAGAAGTTCGTTGACTTCCGTGTATCGTCGTTTGACGTTCTCTAATTTTTCTACAAGGTTGTTCATATCGTTATTAACATCAAAAAATCAACTGTTACTCCCTATGCGGCGGCGCTTTCTTCCATCACCTCATCCAACTGCAATGCGGCATTAATCGCGGCAAGCGACACTTCCATCATCGATTCATCGGGTTCTTGTGTGGTGATCTTTTGCAGCCACAATCCGGGTGCGACAAACAGTTTTCCGATTGTCGTGTTGCTGTGCTTTGCGGAGTATTTCAAAAATTCATATGAGATACCGCCGAGAACGGGAATGAAGGGAAGATGCGTTGCCAGACGGATGGGAAGCGTCAGTTCGTAAATGAATTGCAAGAGCAGGGTATCCATAATGCTGAAGAGGAGGATCGCGATCAGCATCACCTGTAATACAAAACTTGTTCCGCAGCGGGGATGAAAACGCGTGTATTTGATCGCTTCGGGAACGATCAATGGTGCGTTCTGTTCGAATGCAAAGACCGCTTTGTGTTCCGCACCGTGATATTGGAATAACCGATGAATGTCTTTCATCTTTGAAATGCCGTACAAGTACGCAAGCAGGATCGTGATGCGTATTGCACCGGTCAGCAAATTAAATTCCAGCGGACGCTGTTCGATATTGAACAACTGTGTTGCCGCGAAAAGCGGGAGGAAGAAAAAAAGTCCGACACCGAGTGCAAGAGAAAAAATCAACGTTATTGTCAATGCAAATTTTGACTGCGGCTTCTTTTCTTTTTTTGAATCCGGCTGCTCTTTTGCCGCTTCGTCTTCCATCGCAATTTCGGCTGAGTAGTTGAGCGTGCTGATGCCGATATACATCATTTCAATAAGTCCCATGGCGCCGCGAATGACCGGTACGTTGAGCTTCGGATATTTTTCGATGAGCGATGTGAACGGCTGTTTCTTTACAACGATCTCACCGTTCGCTCTTCGCACGGCGGTGGCGATCATTCCTTTGGCGCGCATCATCACACCTTCGATCACCGCCTGTCCGCCGACCTGAATCGGTTGATTTGGATTATATGATTGTTGTTCCGGCATAATATTCCATAGATAGAAAGTAAAAACCTGCGAACGATGTCCGCAGGTTTTGTGTACAACAAATATAGAAAAATAAATCTCTAATTGAAACTACTTCGTTCTTGATGAAAAAGTGCGGGAGTTACTCAACCCTTCCAGCGTTTTTTTATTAACACAGTAGAAACTTGAGGGTTATGATAAATTAAATAGATAACGCTGGAAGGGTTAATAGTATTTCAGCAAGAACTACTTAATATCCCGCCGCTAATCCGTATCCGCGTGGATCGGTTGCGCCGAAATACCATCCTTTTTCATTGTCTATTATAATTCCTTCTGCCAATCCCGAAGTGCCGCGGCGTTCTTCCAGCGTCTGTCCCATTGCTTTCAGTTTGTCAATTGTGTCGGCTGAGAGTCCGCGTTTTTCGTAATACGTGACATCGGGTGACCATTGATGATGAATGCGCGGCGCATCGATGGCTTCTTGAATGTTCATTCCAAAATCGATCACATTGCAGATCACCTGCATCACGGTGGTAATAATTGTCATGCCGCCGGGTGTGCCGATGACCATGAATGGTTTTCCATCTTTTACGACGATAGTCGGTGTCATCGACGACAACATGCGTTTGTTCGGTTGAATTTCATTTGCAACAGTACCAACGGCGCCGAACATATTCGGCACACCGCGTTTTGCGCTGAAGTCGTCCATTTCGTTGTTCAATAAAAATCCAGCGCCGTCAACGGCAACATAGCAGCCGAATCCGCCGTTCAGTGTCGTTGTCACACTCACGCAGTTTCCCCATTTGTCAACAACAGAGTAGTGGGTTGTCTGTTCGCTTTCATGTACAGGAACTTTGCCGTGAGCAATATCTATGCTTGCCGATGCTTTTGTTGTGTCAATTGTCGCGCGGCGTTCGTTCGCGTATTCTTTCGATGTCAACCACTTCGTCGGCACGTTGTAAAAATCCGGATCGCCGAGATACTCTGCTCTGTCGGCATACACACGGCGCATCGCTTCGATGTATCGGTGAAGAGTTGCCGCAGAGTTGTGTCCGTACCTTTTAAGATCGTATCCTTCAATAGTGTTAAGAAGTTGGAGCAATGCAATTCCTCCGGAACTGACCGGCGGCATGGAAATAATTTCGTACCCGCGATATATTCCTTTCACCGGCTCTCGAAGAACGGCGTGATATTGTTCGAGATCTTTATGAGAGATTAACCCTCCGCCGCGGTTCATCTCGGCAACGATCAGGTCGGCAGTTTCGCCTTTATAAAACCCGTCGCGTCCTTTGTTGATTATGTGTTTGAGAGTTTTGGCAAGGTCGGGTTGTTTCCAGATCTCGCCTTCTGTGAACGGCTCACCGTTTGCTTTGGTGAATGATCTTTTCGATCCGGAAAATTGATCGAACGATTTTTTCGCCCGGTTGAGATCTTCGGCAAGATCGGGCAGAAGAGGAAATCCTTTTGCGGCAAGATCGTACGCGGGAGTGATAACCTGTTTTCGATTCATTGTGCCATACTTTTCCAATCCGAGCAGCATTCCCGCAACAGCGCCCGGAACTCCGGCAGCAAGATGACCGAACGTGCTTTTGTCGGAAATAAAATTTTCCGCGCTATCTAAATACATATCTCGCGTCGCTGCGCCGGGCGCTTTTTCGCGATAATCAATTGCGTAACACCGTCCGTCGGCAAAACGAATGTTCATAAATCCGCCGCCGCCGATATTGCCTGCAGCGGGATAAGTTACAGCCAGTGCAAAACCGACAGCAACGGCGGCGTCAACAGCATTTCCTCCCTGTTCAAGGATCTTCACGCCGACCTTTGAAGCTATAGGATCGGCAGAAACAACCATTCCGTTTTTTGCACGGACGGGTTTTTGGGATGCCGAATAGAGAAAAGGAGAAATGATGAAGAAGAAGAGCAAAAGAAAAGCGAGAAGTTTTTTCATGAATGAGTCTACTCTAAAAAGCCTAAAAGGTGAGTTTTGTATTTGGTTTTTCTGCAATATTCAAATGATTTTTTTCCATAATGAACTTTTTAGATTCGACTCATGAATATTCTTGAGAAAAATTATAGCCCCATCTTTTGGACGGGGCTATGGTATTATGGTCTGATCCGCCTTCGGCGGACTGGCGCAAAAGTTAGAATGGGAGATCGTCGTCCTTTGGTGCATCACTCGGCACTGGCGCTGATTCTTCCACTGCAGAACCACCTCCGGCATTTTTTGCACCCATCGAATCCAGCATGATGAGTTGATCAGCAACAATTTCGGTGATGTAGCGTTTGACACCGTCTTTTTCATAGTTGCGGGTTTGGAGTTTGCCTTCGATATAAACCTTTTTTCCTTTTTTGAGGTACTCACCGACAATTTCGGCAAGTTTTCTCCACGCTACTATATTATGCCAGTCTGTCCTCTCCTGCGCATTTCCTTCCTGGTCTTTCCATTGTTCCGATGTTGCCATGGAAAACGTTGCCACGGCAACTCCGCTTGGCGTGTATTTCAGCTCCGGATCTTTACCCAAATTTCCGATCAGCATGACTTTGTTGAGACTTCGTGACATAGGACCTCCTTTTATTAATTGTTACTTGCTGGATTCAGAATGAACATACAATTTTTGCAAAATAGAGTCAAGTATTGAGTGGATAAACTCTTTCTGATCATCGGTAAAACCTCAATTTTCCAGTAATTCACACTGGAAATTTTTTCTGAAAATTAATTAAGGGTAGTTCCAAAAACTATGCGTATGCATGCTTCGCATGTTTTTATCAAGATGTCTGACATCTTTTTAATCGAGACAACAAATTTCGTCGATGTTTACAGGTTCTATGCGTATGCATGCTTCGCATAAGTAAGATGTCTGACATCTCCTTAATTTTAAGATAGGAATTTTTGAGTTTTTGGAACCACCCTTAATTCGTCAGCCAATTTTTGGCTTGCTTCTCAATATAGGTTTTTTCATATTCACATTAATATCAGTGCGCTTCTTCGCAACGTGTTCCCCGATATTTTCAAACTTTACATCATCTTCAACTTAGAGAGAATAGGATTTTGTCTCTCAGAAATCAAGTGAGAAATTATGGAACATTTGTTACTCCCATTCTTTACTTTTCATCAATTTTTCCCAAAACAATTTCATAACGAATTCTGCTTGTCAGAATTCTTGACATCACTAGCATCGATGAGTGGTGGAGTGTCTTAGTTTCACATTCAGAAGTATTGCAACAAACTAATCCACAAACAATCTCCGAACTTTTTTAAGGAGGATTTACAATGAAACAACTTTCGATAATAACTCTGGCAACAGTACTGTTGTTGCTGGTTGGAATAGGGAGTGTCTCGTATGCCGGCACATACGCTTCGAGCTTACGAGCAACCAATCCTGATTCAACCCAGGCTTTTGACGGTTCGTTCAGCGACGGAACTGGCGCCAAGCTTTGGTTCACATTGAATGGTCATGCAGACTCCGTTAAGGTGTGGGTGGTGCAGGGCGGACCCGGAGGGAACAAAATCCGATCGTTTGCCACTCTTCTCAATCTTGCAGCAGGACCTAAGAATGTAATGTGGGATGGTAAGGATGACAGTGGGAAAGTTGTTATGACGGGACGATTCAGTTTTGAAGTGTTCACGTCAGATACAGGGAACTCTTCAGCACAGTGGGTGCAAGCGTGGCAAAATCCGGTGTATCTTCTCTCCGGCGGAGGACTTTCGAGCAGAGATGTTGAGGTTGTTCAAGATCCTGCAAGTCCCGGGTTTGGGAATCTTATTCTGACTGAATCGACCACAACGTATGGGTACGCGCGGATGCTTGTTGCCCATGCAAACGGAAGCTTTAAAGGAGAATATGCGCGAACATTATTCCCGCAAGGGACGTCTGATTTCGATCCGTGGTTTATCAGCATTGCACAGAACGGAACTCAATATGTAACGAATTCATCACTGTCCAAGATTTTTGTCTTTCGTGACACTGCTTTAGTCAATACAATTCAGGATGCTAAAATCGGAAGCCCGAGAGGTATTGCAACGGTCGGAAGTGGTGAGCCGACATTATTTATTGCAACGGGAAAGGCAGTTGTGCGCCGCAATCCCGCCGGTGTTGTCGACACAATTTTTGCCGATACTGCCGCTGCAGGGTATACAAGAGATGTTGCTCTTGATGATTCCGGATATGTGTACATCTCGTTCGGCGGATCTTCTACGGCATATACAAAGGTGGTAAGACTTTCTCGAACATTTGCACGGATGGATACACTGACGTTACCGGATAACGTTACTCACATCAACATTTATAATGGAGCGAACCGTTCTTCGAATGCTGATGATATTCTTTATTGCAGAGTGCGCGGAGTAAACGGTGGTGTCTTTAAACTCGATTTCGCCGGAAAGAGTTCAACGAAACTTTTCACCCCCAGCACCAGTACATCAGGAAGTCACTCAATCGGCATCGATATTCTCGGAAATATTTATTACGCCAACCCAAGCGCAGAATGGGTTCAGATGTATATTCCACCCTCCAGCGCTCCGACAAAGTGGGCGACAAAAGGTGGACCGATGGTAGTATTAAGTTCATCAACTAAACTTGTGGATTCGTTTGAATCGGGAGTTGGACACTTTGGTACACACCCGACGTACTCAGGTTCCACTATTGGAATAAGCACTTCTTCAGCTGCAAAACACCAACCAATGGAAGGATATGCAAGCCCCGGCTCTATGGAAGTAGTACTAGTTGATGATCCGGCTTCAACCAACGAATGGCAAGTGAGATTTTTATCCGGTGTGGGAGCAACAGGTGCCAACGACAGTCTTGCGCCTCAGGGCTGGATTGGATATTGGTTGAAAACACGTTCTGCGCCTCCGGGAGCGATGGTTGCAATTGGCATAGATGATCCGAGCGATCCGACAACAAAACGGTCTATTAAATTACCGGTTATTAATGACGGCGCTTGGCATGTTTACCAATGGAATATGGGCGATTCAACACAGTGGACTCCGTGGGTTGTAACGTCGGGAAGTCCGAAGTTGAAAGGTCCGCGTGTTTCGGTAGACGCTGTATGGTTCTTTGCCCCAGATAGTTCAGCTCCATGGAAGATCAATTTTGACGATGTTACCTATAATGCCCTTGGGACTGTAGGGCTCGATGCTGGTACGGGTGACGTTACCGGAAACGGAACAATTTCTGCGCTGGATGGATCATGGATTTTGCAGCACGTTGCAGGAATTCGTCCTTTCACACCTCAGCAAACTTTGGCCGGCGACGTGAATCTTTCCCATAACGGAACAGCAGTGAATGCTTTTGATGCGGCGGTTGTATTGGCAAATGTTGTTGCTAAAATTCCGTACTTGCCGTGGCGTCAACCGGTTCCGGGCGGATTCCGAAATACGAATGGAAGCGATGAAGTACCGACAATTAATCTTTACGTTTCCACTGTGAAAGGAACAGCGGGTTCTATTGTCTCTATTCCTATCTCGATACCGGCAAATCTTGCGGGTTTGCGCTCGGCGGAAATGAAACTGAACTTCGATCCCGCGTTATTAAAAGTGCGGGGTGTTACATCAACATCATTGACAAAAGATTTTGTTGTTGTATCCAATATTGAAAATGGGTCCGTGAAGATCGCAATGGCGAGCGGCGACGAGATTACTTCCGGAGGACAAATTCTTTCTGTTGAAGCCGAAATCTTGAAATCTTCAGAAAGTATCACGCTCAGCATTGACAACATTCTCTTGAACGAAGATATGATCTCGAAAGTGACCAGTGTCGGAAGTACTCTGGCGGAGATTCCGCAATCGTATGAACTGCTTCAGAACTATCCGAATCCGTTCAACCCATCAACGACCATCGGATACAGATTGCCGGAGCGTGGATTCGTTGAGTTGAATATCTACGATATCTCCGGACGCGAAGTTGTTACACTGGTCTCAACTGTTCAGGATGCAGGTGAACACCGTATTACGTGGAACGCTTCCGATGCCCGAGGAGTGAAGGTTTCTTCAGGAGTCTATTTGTACAGATTGACTGCAGGCGCCTACACACAGATCAAGAAGATGGTGTTGCTGAAATAACAGCGTCACCGCGTCGAGTGGCGCCAAAGGCGCCACAAGATCGTAATAGAGATGAATTCAATGGATATGATCACAACAACTTTAAGAGGAAACGCTATGAAAAATCGAATTATTTTTCTGTGTGTTGCGTTGGCGATGTGCTTTCTGGTGGCAACGAGCACAGTGCATGCGCAATTCACACAAGTATGGAAAGTTTCGGCTGGTACTTGGCCGATGATGTCTACGGGCGACAACAGCCGGGGTGCTGCGTTAAATTCATCAAACGGACATTATCTCGTTACGCGCAGAGATATTCCAAGAATTTACGTTTTTAATGCTGCGACCGGTGCTCTGCTAGACTCCATGAATACCACCGGCGTTACCGGCGGTACTGTCGGTATTCAGGATATCGAAGTAACGTCCGATGGTATTGTCTATGGATCGAACCTTATTTTGAATACCACCTCTGACACCACCTTCAAAATTTATCGTTGGGCGAACGATAACAGCGCAACGGTTCCGACGGTTGCATATTCCGGACGTCCAACCTCAACAGCAAGCGCTCGGTTGGGTGACGCCTTTGATGTTGCAGGAACAGGTACGAATACAGTTATTTATGTTGGAGGAAATAATGCCGCGACGAATCAGATTCAAGTATTTACTACAGCCGATGGTATAAATTTTACTCGTACGGGTGGCATTGCTATTACCGGTAACGATGCAGGAGCTGGTATTGCACAAGTAATTCCGGGAGGTGATTTTTTTACATCGCGGTATTCAACAGGACAACCCGTACGACTGTACAGCGGTACGGGAGGAGGCCGAAAAGATCTACTCCCAACAACTGTAACTCCGGCGTTGCAAGCTGACATTGGATACCTTGTTGCCGGAGGAAGAAAGTGGCTCGCTATTGCAGAAAGTGTTAATGTGGCAAATCGCATCGGTGCAGCACTATTTAATATCACATATGGTCTATCGGGTGCCGTAAAAGTGGGAAGCACTCCGAGACTTGGTGCGAATGTAAATATAAATGCATCAAGTGATGTCGAACTTCAATACAACGCATCCGACAGCACTATAACGCTGTACGTTCTGGTGGACAATAACGGTATTGGCGCATACAAAACGGGCAATTTGTTAACAGTCAATCTTGCTCCATTTGCAGGAAACATTGTTCGCACACAGTTTGTGCCGGCAACCGGGCAAAACGATACTGTCTATGTAGATGTACAGGACGATCAATATGTTCCCGCCGACAGTGTCAAGTTATATTACAATGTAAATGGCGGAGTGAATACTGTTGTGATTATGACACGGACTTCTGGCGATTCTGTCAAAGGAACGTATCGTGGTATCATTCCCGGCGCATCACATACAAACGGCAATCGCATTGCATATTTTGTTACTGTCGCTGATAATCAAGGCGTTCGGTTTACCAGCGCTACATCAGGATATTTTGCCGGATTAACTAAAATGACATTGGCTGGACCACGCGCTATCGATACTGCCACAGGTGCCATGCTCTGGAGTGGGTACGGTATAAGAGTGCAAGGAGTCTGTACGCAAGAAGACAGTCTCATTGCTGTCCCGACCAGTCGACACGATGTAGTAATTCAAGACGAAACTGGCGCAATGGACCTTATCGAATTTGCAGTTTCATCAGTTGCTCCTCCATGGAGAATGAAGCGCGGAAGAGTCTATACGGTAGCTGGTCTTCTCGGTCAATTCAGAGGGAAATTACAAGTAGCAATACCTGCCACTGGCAAAAGTTTGGAAGTAACCGACAACGGTCCCGGTGTGCTTCCTGTTCCTAAACAGGTAACGGTGCGGGATTTAGCTTTTGATAGGCAGGGTGAATTGTACGAGAACATGCTTGTCAAGATCTCCAATGTTCGTTTAACCGCCTCTTCATTGACGTGGCCTAGCGCAGGAGCAGCCGGTACAAACCTTACTATAACCGATAACGGAATTGACTCGTTAACCCTTCGCGTTCCTACATTGAGTAATGCAAACGGAAATCCTCCGTTGCGTGCACCATTTACGGTAATTGGTTTAGCAGGTCAATTCACTGCACTAACCACAGCCCCATTCAAGGATGGGTATCAAGTGATTATGCGGCATTCAGACGATATATTCTACGAAGTGAAAGTTCGCCTTAGAGAAATGACCAAAGGAGATGCAGGCACAGAAGTTGAAATCCCCGTTATGATAGAGAATATCAACGGATTAGGAATCTTAGGATTTCAATTCGATACGTGGTTTGATTCGACCGCTCTTCAATTTGTCGGTGCTTCCAATATCGGGTCCATCAGTTCCGGATATACGTTAGCGGCACATTCTCCGCAGAAGGGATTAGCGAAGATCGCCGCTTCCGGCGTACAGGCATTAAAAGATTCCGGCGTCATCTTCAACCTTCGCTTCAAGATTCTTAAACCGGGAATGTCTATGATTGCAATGAACGGACAGTTCAACGAAGGGAATCCGGTCGCAATGGTTGCGGGTGGTGCAGTTGCCGGCTTTGTTCCCTATGACGATCCGAAAGTTGTTGAAGCGAAGCATACCGCAGGTATTACACTTGATGGAAAACTTGATGAAGCGGATTGGGCAAATGCAAATACACTCGTGTTCGGTCCCTCCAACGCTCCGAAAGCGGGAAATGAAAGAACCGTTACCGGAGGCTTTGACATAAAAGCTTCATTCGATGTGAACGGCGTAATCTATCGCTTACCGTACCAGGATACAAGCTACACCAGAGTAAAGTTCCTCCGCAAAGGTACCGAACTCTACATCGGCATTCAGTCTCCCGATAAATCCATCTGTAAGTTCGATTGGGAAGGGGACGGATTATTCATGAAGATTAAGAATTCTGCAGGAGAGGATAAAGAGTATAAACTCTATTATCAGAACATTGGTACAGCAGCAGACACTATTCGTTATGAAGAACAAGTATTGAATTCCGGTTCCGGCGCAGGTTCGCTTGCAATGGGATCCAAAGTGAACGATACAACGAACGTTGATAATGGCTATTCAGCTGAACTTCGTATTAAATTAGCTTCACTGGGATTTGATGCTACTGTTAAGAATCTGCAGGTTGCCATCAATATCTTTGATCCGGATGGATTCCAGCATCCGATGGCACCGTGGGATTCTGCACGAGGCAGGTACTTCAAATCATGGTGGGGAAGCGAATGGGGCGGAACCTATCGCACAATTCGGCTTCTTACGCCGTATGACAATCCTGACACGATCAAAACAATAATTGCCTCCTCAGTCACGGTTGATGGCAAACTGACTGAGCCGGAATGGGCAAATGCAAATACATTAGTATTCGGTCCTTCGGATGCGCCAAAAACCGGCAACGAAAAAACAGTTACCGGCGGTGTTGACGTAAAGGCGAATTTTGACGTGAACGGTGTTATGTATCAATTACCATATCGTGATACGAGTTATACCCGCGTAAAATTCCTGCAGAGGGGAAGCGATCTCTTCCTTGGTATTCAATCGCCAGATAAATCCATTTGTAAGTTCGATTGGGAAGGGGATGGAATATTTGTTCAGATCAAGAATAAAGCAGGCGAAACGAAAGAATACAAACTCTATTATCAGAACATCGGCACGAACAAAGACACAATCCGATATGAAGAAAGTGTTCTGAATTCCGGTGCAGGTGCAGGATCGTTGGCAACAGGATCGACCGTGAACGATACGACGAATATTGATAACGGGTACACTGCAGAATTACGGATCAGACTTGCATCGTTAGGATATGTTGACGGCGATAAAGCTGTGCAAATTTCGATGAACATATTTGATCCTGACGGTTACAAGCATCCGATGAATGCGTGGGACAGCGCCCGGGGGACATATTTCAAGTCGTGGTGGGGCAGTGAATGGGGCAGTTCATTCCGTATAATTGCATTGGATCGGTTCACTGGAGTTGCTGGTACAGATCAGTTGCCGATAGAATTCGCATTGGATCAGAACTTCCCGAATCCGTTCAACCCGACGACGTTGATCCGTTTTGCATTGCCGCAAAATGCGTCGACACGACTTGTGATCTATGATCTTCTCGGACGCGAAGTGCGCACGTTAGTGAATTCCGAAATGAATGCGGGATTCCACGAAGCATCGTGGGATGGCAAGAATAATGTCGGATCTCAAGTTGCTACCGGTGTCTATATTTACCGCATCGAAGCAGGATCGTTTATTTCAACAAAGAAGATGATGCTGTTGAAATAATTCAATCCGCGATGGTATCACGGAACTACCACTGAAGAAATTCACCGGAATCAAAACAAGGGCGAGAGCAATCTCGCCCTTGTCGTTGTATACACAATGCTCATTTTAGGAAAAGGGACGACCTTCTATTTTACATTGCCCGCCAGGGAATGACCGCTGAAAATGTGCTGTGCTCATATCGTAATCGTTCAGCAGAAAATTATTTGCCGTTCAATACTATTCTTGCTTCCCTTTTGTTTATCAGTTATATTTTCCCCAGACAAATGTTCATCAACAAATAGATCTTTCATAAACATATGGAGTTGCTTATTCCTCATCCGCTTCCATGGTATATTGCCGGTCCTCTGATCGGATTCATGGTTCCGACTCTGCTCATTTTAGCCAACAAACAATTCGGCGTATCCTCCTCATTTCGTCACATTTGTTCGGCGATATTGCCGGACAAACTCGAATATTTTCGCTACGACTGGAAAGCAGAATCGTGGAACCTCATGTTCGTTTTCGGCATGCTGGTCGGCGGATTTATCGCGCGGCAGCTTTTTTCCGTTCCGGAAACGATCGGAATTACCGAAGCGACAAAATCCGATCTTCAAGCGCTCGGTGTTACGGCATATTCAGGACTAATTCCCGGTGAATTATTTCAATGGCAATTCTTGGTCACACCGCGCGGATTTTTCCTGATGGTGGTCGGTGGATTTCTTGTCGGATTTGGAACACGGTATGCGAACGGATGCACGTCGGGACATTCGATCATGGGATTGTCGCTTTTGAATCTTGGTTCGCTTATCGCAACGATCGGATTTTTTATCGGCGGTTTATTTGCAACGTATGTCCTGCTTCCGTGGATTATGGGATTGTAAGGTGAGAATATGACAAGGGAAAGAATCATTGTTTTTACAATCGGTCTGGTGTTCGGAATGATCCTTCTGGTATCGGAAGTTGTGTCGTGGTTTCGCATTCAGGAAATGTTCCGTTTTCAGTCGTTTCATATGTACGGAATCATCGGCAGCGCAATAGTTGTCGGTGCTGTCTCGGTGTTTCTCATCAAAAAGTTTCAGATAAAAGCGATCGACGGAAACGATATCAATCTTACACCAAAGCCGATGCAACGGTCCAATTTCTTCGGTGGAATTTTGTTCGGAATGGGATGGGCGTTAACCGGTGCATGTCCCGGTCCGTTGTATGTATTGTTCGGTGCAGAATACTCGGTGATCGGTGCGGTCATTCTCAGTGCGATCGCAGGAGCGTTTGTCTATGGAATATTTCAAAAACAATTGCCTCATTAACTTAATATAATCGCCAATGCTCAATTACGTTTGGATCGCTCTTGTTCTCATCGGCATTTTTACCGCGGTGGGAAGAGATATCAATGACGAAATAACGAATCCTTACCGCAACGGTATTCCGCTCAACGCGCAGTTTGAGGTCAAAAAACAAAACACATCGCTTCATCCGACCTACGAAGGCGACATTCTTATTCCCGCATCTGCCTTTAATCAATTCTATAATAATAGAACGTCTGCGCAAACGGATATTCGCCAGCCGGCAACACTTTCCATTCTTTCATCCGGTAAAATGAAAATGGAAATAAAAATTTCTGATGCAACGCCTGCATTCTGGAAAGAGATGGCAAAGGACGCCGGTGGAAAAGATAAACTTGAAGCGGAAGTGAGTGCGTTCGGACTCGGCGATGAATCTGCCGCAAAAGAAATTGTATTCACAATGGAAAAAGTTTCTTTTGTGAAGATCAAAGCGGTGACAAAAGCGGCGATCAATTACGCCGATACCGCTGTCACAATTTCTCTCGGACTCATCGGCGTGATGGCATTGTGGCTCGGCATTATGAAGGTGGGTGAAGTGGCGGGCTTGCTGGTTCTCCTCACGAAAGCGATGACACCGATTACCAAACGTCTCTTTCCCGATGTTCCGCCGAACCATCCTGCTATCGGATCGATGATCATGAATATTGCAGCCAACATGCTGGGATTAAGCAATGCGGCAACACCGCTCGGATTAAAAGCGATGGAAGAGTTGAATAAACTCAATCCCAAGGCGGGTACAGCGACCAATGCCATGTGTACTTTTCTTGTCATCAATACATCAGGACTCACACTTATTCCGGCAACGGCAATTGCCATTCGTGCCGGACTCGGTTCAGCCGATCCGGGTATTATTATCGGCACATCGATCTTCGGCGCCGCGTGCGCGACAACAGCCGGACTGATCGCCGTGAAATTATTGCAGCGTCTGCCTATGTATAAAACTTCCGAAGTCTTAAAGACTTCGGAAGTTTCCGAGGAGAAGAACAATGGCTGAAGTCTTCCGTTCGTTAATCAATGTTATCTCTGTCGTCGCAATTCCCCTCTTTCTGTTGGTCTTTTTAGGATGGGGATTGTTCAAAAAAGTAAAAGTGTACGAAGTATTTGTTGAAGGGGCGAAAGATGGATTCAACACTGCGGTCAAAATCATCCCGTATCTTGTTGCGATGCTGCTAGCGATCGGGATTTTTCGTGCCAGCGGCGCCATGGAAGTTGTTGTTACTCTTTTGTCTCCTGTAACCAATCTCATTGGAATGCCGGCAGATGTATTACCGTTGGCGTTGCTCCGTCCTCTGTCGGGGAGCGGCTCTATGGGATTAATGACTGAGTTGATGAAAGTGAACGGACCGGATTCATTTATCGGTGTGCTTGCCTCTACGATGTTTGGAAGCACAGAAACAACATTTTATGTCCTTGCGGTCTATTTTGGTTCGGTTGGAATTAAAAACACACGTCATGCACTGCCGGCAGGTTTGATCGCAGATTTTGCCGGTATGCTCGGGGCGGTATTTATTGTCAGAATTTTATTTGGAGTATAGGAAATAGTTCTCACTGATGCGAAGCATGCCTACGCAAAAACTATTATTTCACGCGAAGTCGCAAAGAAGCAAAGACAAAGCGGGGGAACAATTTCTTAAAAAATGTAGCGTCTTAAAAACTTTGCCTGCCCGCCGCACAAACAACGTGCTTTGGCAGGCGGGCGGCTTGGCGTGAGACATCTTTTCGGTAAAAATTAATCGAGAGTGTCTTTCATATTTTTTTGCAGATTTGGTGTATCTGCAATATTATCAGGTGTAGAAATTATTATTTTCATCAATATCAAAATTTTCAAAAACATAAATGAGTCTACTCTAAAAAGGTTATTATGAAAGTTCTTGATTTCGACTTTAGGATAAAATCAAAACATTTTTTCAGTAAAACTACCTTTTTAGATTCGACTCATAAATCATTTAATATTTTTTTATCGGGGGAAACAATGAAAAAACTCGCAGTAATCTTTCTTCTTGTTTTTAGTATTTCGTTCGCGCAAAAAGCGCCGTCGAAATCTGCGGCAAAACCGGAACAAAAAGGAAGCAGCACCTCCGGCGTGGTGACCGGCGGCGTTGGTATGACGTGGATCGACGGAGAAGCATATTATCTCGTCAACCTTGCACCGGAAATTGCATTCGGAAAAATCGGAGTCGGACTTGATCTGAATCTGCGCATCAGTAGTAAAGATCAAAAAATTCGTAAAGAAGATTTTGACGAAACGTACGATTATCTCCGCATCATTCGGTATCTGCGGTATGGAAACAAAGGGGATGAGTTTTATATCCGCGTCGGTGCGTTGGATTATGCAAGACTCGGACATGGTTCGATCTTATATAATTACAAGAATAGTCCGAGTCTTGATAATAGAAGGATCGGTACCGAACTCGATCTTGATTTCGGGAAGTGGGGATTGGAAACGGTCTATGGTGATGTTGCCGATGCGAGTGTGCTCGGCACTCGCGGATATGTTCGCCCTCTTCAGTTCACCACAGCGGGTTCCATTCCCGTCATTGGTGAGCTGGAAGTCGGTGCAACGTTTGCAAGTGATGTGAGAGAAGATTCGCGCGATTTGGGAGTGCTGTTCAGGGGAACGGATACCGTGAAACTAAACGACGGCACGATGAGTGTAATGGGATTTGATCTTGGTCTGCCGCTATTGCGCATTCCGATGGTGGATATGACCCTGTATTATGATTTCGCAAAGATCATCAATTTCGGGAGCGGTATGACGGTTGGATTGGAAACGAATTTCTCGGGTCTCGGTCTTGTGAATATCTTTACGAAGTTCGAGCGTCGGTTTGCTCAAACGGATAAATATATCCCTGCATACTTCAATGCGTTTTACGAACTCGAACGGTATCAGTACACTTCCGGTAATTTCCAAAGCAAGGCGAAAACGCTGGACAACGCACTCTCTCCCGGTCCCGGATATTTTGGAAGTCTGTTGGTTGACATCCTCGGAACGATCCAGGTGGAAGGTTCATACCAAAAACTCGATCTTCAGCCGACGAGCGGCATTCTTCATCTCGGTACAAACACCGGCGATAAAATTCCGCTCGTTCACGTCAGTGCCGGATACGACAAAAAATATATTCGCGACAATAAAGATGTCTTCACACTTGATGAACGCTCGTTGCTCTATGCCGAAGTCGGTTACAAACCGTATCCGTTTATGATCGTTTCGACATTGTATACCTGGACATTCGCCCCTGAAAAAGATACCGACGGCAATGTGACCGGATATAAGCCACAAAAGCGCATAACACCGAAAGTAAGTTTTGTGTTTCCGTTGTAACAACCATTTTAAAATTATCTGGCAGGTCGGCGTTAACGCCGACTTGCCATTATCACAATGAATCTTCTTAATAACCTTGTCGTAGCCACGCTTCCGTTCGTCCCCAAACCGATTGTCGGAAAAGTGGCGAGCCGATATATTGCCGGCGTCACTCTGACCGATGCAATGAATAAAGTTCAGCATCTCAACGCTCAAAAGGCAATGGCAACCATCGATGTGCTGGGAGAAGATGTCTTTACGAAAGAACAATCCCTTCAGAGCCGCGATGAAAGTATCGCCGTATTGAACGAGATCGAAAAATTAAAGCTCGATTCGAACCTATCCGTTAAACTCACTTCGCTCGGGTTAAAGATCGATCCCCAGTTCTGTATGGAAAACTCATTGGCGATCGTCGCTCAAGCCAATGCGCACAATAATTTTGTCCGCATTGATATGGAGGATCACACGTGTACCGATGACACCTTGTACGTCTATCGTGCTGTGCGTGAACGATACTCGAATGTCGGTATCGTCATTCAATCGTATCTGCATCGCAGTGTAGACGACGTGCGGAAACTGGCGTCGGAAAAAGCGCTCGTTCGTTTATGCAAAGGAATCTACAATGAACCACCGAATGTCGCCATCAAGGACCATGTCGGCATTCAGAGGAATTTTCTGAAACTTCTTCGCATACTTTTTGAAGCACGCTGTTACGTTGGGATAGCGACACACGATGACGTGCTGATCGACGGCGCCATCGAGATGATCAACGAATATAAAATGGGTCCGAGCCAATACGAATTTCAGATGCTGCTCGGCGTACGTGAAGAGAGGCGCAAACAATTGATCTCGCAAGGTCACCGGCTGCGTGTCTATGTTCCCTTCGGCAGGGATTGGTACAGTTATTCCGTCCGCCGGCTGAAAGAAAATCCGCAAATGGCGGGACACGTATTCAAGGCGATGTTCGGCATCGGGCAGTAATGTTTAACCACAGATTCACAGATTTTTTAGAAGGGAAAAATGACCGAAGAACATTTTCCATTAAAAGAAGAAACCCATACGATCATTGGAATTTGTATGGAAGTTCATCGAATTTTAGGAAAAGGACTTCTCGAGGTTGTGTATAAAGATGCTCTTGAATATGATTTTAAGACCAAAATAATTCCTTACGAGCGCGAGAAAGAATACTTCGTTCGATATAAAGATATAATTCTTCCTCATAAATTCTTTGCTGATTTTGTTGTTTATAATTCCGTTATTCTTGAAGTAAAAGCGCAGAAAAGTTTAGTAGAAGAACATCATACTCAACTTTTTAATTATTTACTGATCTTACGCCCGCCTGCCATAGCACGTTGTATGTGCGGCGGGCAGGCAGAACAGCAAAGAATACCACAAAGACACAAAGGCACAAAAGATTTTAAAGAAATAACCTTCAAAATTCTTCAAAAATTATGGAAAAGAGTTCTTTATGGTTTAGTGTCTTAGTGACTTTGTGGTTAAAAATCCTTTTT
>Ga0209516_1000091_pt1 | contig 28427 bp, 24 predicted proteins | sample Napbiome12C3dose_FD_187716 | JGI IMG/M metagenome (GOLD analysis project Ga0209516, IMG submission 187716) | Groundwater microbial communities from S. Glens Falls, New York, USA - Naphthalene biodegradation metagenome 12C3dose (SPAdes) (version 2) ... | reverse complement strand
GTGCTGATGAAGACTTTTAAGGATCAACTAATTAGTTTATTGTTCACCATCAAATCAATTCTATATCCAACTTCAAGTTTTACGTCTTCGTAAACCAGGGGCAAAGGTTTTTGTTTTTCAACATCCAAACCAAATTTTACTAATTCATAATACAAACATTCCACATAAGCACTTTCAAGTAAACCTGGTCCTAATGCTTTATGAACTTTAACAGCACAATCAAAAACAATTCTTGAAAGTTCATTTTCATTTAAATCCTTGTGGTCTTTGTGCATACTTAGTGTCCCTTGTGGTTATATTTGCTTTAAGTTCTGAAAAATCTACGATCCAATTCGGGCAATGATATTTTGATCAACACCGGTCTTCCGTGAGGACAGACGTACGGCATCGATGTGCCGAACAATTGATCGATCAGCGACCGCATCTCAACCTCACTCAATCGTTCTCCTGCTTTGATCGCCGCTTTGCAGGAAAATGATTTAGCGATGTTATCACGGGCTTCGAGCTTCACTCTTAATTGGTTGTTCTTGAACTCATCCAGAATATCCTGAAGGATGTTCGCCTCCGTTCCCGCTTTCACTTCCGGCGGGACTCCCTCCAGTACGATCGTATTCTTCCCGAACAGTTTGGTTTCAAATCCTATTCCTTGAAGGTGCGGCAGTAGTTCCTTCGTCAACGTGAAATCGCCGGAAGAGAGCTGGATCGTCTGCGGAAACAGCAGTTGCTGTGATGAGGGAACCGCATTGTTGAACCGAGCCAACGCCCGTTCGTACAAGATCCTCTCGTGTGCGACATGCTGATCGATGATCATCAATCCGGAGCGAATTTGAGTGAGAATATATTTATTGTGCAACTGCCAGATCGCTCTTCCTTCCTGCGCTTCACTTTCTCTTGTTCCGTGCTGAACCCGGTGAGGAGATTCTTCCTGTGCTTCACTAACAGGAGAGTCAGCAAAGATTTGATCCAGTTTCGATGTCAGATCAAACGGGATTTCTTCGTTTTCCAACGGCACAGATCTTTTTTCGTCAATACCAAGCGATGCATTCGGTAATGACGGAATCAATGACGGTTCATCACCATACCAGCGTGGCTGTGCAACGTGACGCAGCGGAGAAAATTGTGTGCCGGCTGATCCGGGATTAAATTCAACAGTCGGGACAAGATCGTTTTGTCCAAGCGCTTTACGCACGACGGACATGACGATGCGATAGACGCTTTGTTCATCGGCAAACTTCACTTCCATCTTCGACGGATGAACGTTGACATCAATTTTGCGGGGATCGAGTTCAACGAACAACAGGAAAAACGGAAAATTACCCTTCTCCACCAAATGTTCGTAACCGGAAAAGACCGCATGATTGATCGAACGGCTGATGATGAATCGGTTATTGAGAAAAATGAACTGATCAACTTTCGATTTCCGTGCAAAGTCCGGTTTGCCAATGTATCCGCTGATCGATAGCAGATCGGTGACCTCTTTCACGGGAATCAGTGTCGAAAAATGGCGATCACCGAACAGACTTTTCAATCTGTCGTCAAGATGTTGAGATGGCAAAGCCAATATGGTATCTTCATCGCTCACAAATTCCAGTGCAATATCGGGACGGGACAGCGCCAAACGCTGGATCGTATCGTAAATATGTTTGAATTCCGTGTTGTTGGATTTGAGAAACTGACGGCGCGCGGGTGTGTTGTAGAAAAGGTTTTTCACTGAAACCGTTGTTCCGCGCTGATGTGCCGTCTTCGAAGGTTCTTTGATCTCACTTCCTTCAATGCGAATCAGAACACCGACGGTGTCTTCTTCCATTCGTGTTTTCAGTTCTACTTGGGCAACGGCACCAATGGATGCGAGTGCTTCTCCCCGAAATCCGAGTGTGCGGATATTTTCCAGATCTTCATACGAAGCGATTTTGCTCGTTGCGTGACGATAAAAAGATTTTATCGCATCCTCCTCGCTCATCCCCTTTCCATTGTCGATCACTTGTATGAGGAGTTTGCCGGCATTTTTCACTGTAATTGCGATGGAAGTCGCGCCGGCATCGATCGCGTTTTCAAGCAATTCCTTGATGACCGATTCCGGACGCTGGACAACTTCTCCCGCCGCAATTTTATTGGCAAGATGTTCAGGCAATATGTTAATAATTGATGACATTACTAAAACCATACGGCAGGTCGGCGTTAACGCCGACCTGCCATCTCAGTAACTCCAAGTCCCGGTTTATTATTCAACTTCAACTCACCGCGGATATTTCTCACGCCGTCAAACGGATCGTTGGAGATCAGCACGTTGCCGTCAAGGTCAGCGTAATCGAGCAGCGGACCAAGCTGCGCTGCGGCGGAGATTCCGACCGCCGTTTCGATCATACATCCCATCATGATCTTCATATTCAATGCGCGGGCGGTGTTGATCATTCTCATCGCTTCACGGACACCGGTGCACTTCATCAGTTTGATGTTGATGCCGTCATACGCTTCCGCCAGTTGCGGAATCTGCTGAAGACGAAGAACGCTTTCATCGGCGATCAGCGGAAGATCGGATCTGTCGCGAAGCCATTTGATATCGTCGAATTGTGCCGCCGGCATCGGCTGTTCAACAAATTCAACATTCTGATCCTTCAGCCATTTGATGCGCTCCAATGCAACTTCTTTGCTCTTCCATCCTTCATTGGCGTCGACGTAAAGAGTTTTATCGGTCATCTTCCGAATGGTAGTGATCATTTCTTCGTCGTTATCCAATCCCACTTTGACTTTCAGTATCGGATATTCTTCCGCTTCGCGGACCTTTTGTTCAACGACCTCTTTCGTGTCGATCGCAATCGTGAATGAAGAAAGCGGAGACTTTGCGGGATTGAGTCCCCACATCGTATGAAGAGGCACGCCAAGTTTTTTTCCCACCCAATCATGCAGGGCAAGATCGATCGCACACTTTGCGGCGGTATTGCCCTGTTCCAGTGCATCAACATATGACAGAATATCTTCGAGCAGAAACGGTGAATCGAATCGGGAAAAATTCAGTTGTTGTAAAAATGCGGTGATCGTATCGACACTTTCGCCGTACCGTTTGGTCGGCGAGGCTTCACCGTAACCCACAATCCCTTCATGTTCAAATTCTACTACGATGACTTTCACGATATCACTGGCGCTGCGTGAGATACGGAACGTATGTTTTAATTGTAGGTCGTATTGTTTCCAGGAGAGTTTCATAGTTTAACTTTTAGTGTTCCTCAGTGGTTTTCTTTTTCAAACAGTGCTTCAACAAATTTTCCCGAATCAAAAGGCTGAAGGTCGTCGATCTTCTCCCCAACACCGATAAATCTCACCGGTAATTTCAATGCCTGGCTGATGGCAAAGATCACTCCCCCTTTTGCCGTGCCGTCAAGTTTTGTTACAACAAGTCCTGTGAGTCCCACGGCTTCGTTGAACAATTTAGCCTGCTGAATGGCATTCTGTCCCGTGGTTGCATCGAGCACCAGCAGCATTTCGTGAGGCGCTTCGGCGCTGACCTTCCGGATCACACGCTTGATCTTCTTCAACTCTTCCATCAAATTCGTTTTTGTATGAAGACGCCCGGCGGTATCAACGATGACAACATCCGCACCGCGCGCTTGTGCGGCTTTGACCGTATCGAAGGCAACAGCAGCCGGATCGGAACCGTGAAGTTGCTGCACAATCTGCACACCCGCACGGTGTGCCCAGATTTCCAATTGTTCATTTGCCGCCGCACGAAATGTATCGGCAGCGCCGATGATGACATTTTTTCCTGCAGACTTATAGTTGAATGCCAACTTGCCGATCGTGGTCGTTTTCCCGACTCCGTTCACACCAACTACCATGATAACGTACGGTTTTGTGTGCGGAGGAAATTCAAACGGATCCGTCCCATTGGAAGAAGTTGTCACAAGGGCGGCGGTGATTTCCGCACGCACTAGTTCGTTCAGTTCTTCCTGTGTTTCGTATTTTTTTTCTTTTGTCCGCCGCTTAATGCTCTCGATAATGCGATGAGAGGCATCGACTCCGACGTCGCCGGTGATAAGGATTTCTTCCAACTGTTCCAGAAACTCATCGTCGATCTTCCCTTTGGCAAAAATCAGTCTATTTACTTTTGCAACGAGAGTTTCCCGAGTCTTGGTTAATCCTTCTTTCAGTCGTGAAAATTTGAATGCGTCTAAAAATCCCACAGCAATTTCCTTGGTAGTTGTTATAACCTGCAAGAGTAGTCATTCGGGTTCCGTTTTATGCGGGAACAGCCTGGCTGAAACCTGCTATCGTAAAATATCTGAACGTAAAATTCTCCGTTTCGGTCAAAGCACTATGAACATTATTTCGGTTTATATTCTTTCAGCGTTTCAAAAAATCTCTTGGCATATACTGAAAGTGAAACCATTAACAGTGTAACAGTTACCCATATCAATACATCATACAGAAGTGAAAACATCGGATATTTCAGCATTGCCAGCACAAGCGTCAGTGCGAGGAACGATACCGCCACTTTGCCGGACATCGTCGACGGAAGAATGATCCCCGTTTTTGTTTTGATATATAATCCGGCAAGAAAAATAATGAGATCGCGCGCAAGCACAATCATCGTGAACCATAATGGAATATCGCCAAAAAACGTCAGCATTACAACCACGATTCCGACACCGATCTTATCGGCAAGAGGGTCGATGATCTTGCCGAGATCCGAAATTTGATGGAACTTTCGCGCAAAATAACCGTCGAGGGCGTCAGTTGAGACCGCTACTAAAACAATAAGAACGGCGATCTCGCGATGAAACTGCATCGGCGTGTACAGAAAATAGCCAGCCGGCATCATTAATATAATGCGGCTGAGCGATAACAGATTCGATATAGTCCAGATCTTTCCTTGCATCAGCGAATAACGGCAAACTTTCCGAGTTTAGAGTTGATAATGTTACTGCTTGCATCAAGTTGTTCAATACGATACAGATATACACCGGAAGAAACTACTTCATTGTTTTGATCGCGAAGATTCCATACAACTCCATCTGATGATGTCAGATCATCAAATATTTTTATCTTTTCCCCGCTCAACGAAAATATGGTAATGCGACAATCAACCGGTACATTCACAAACCGTACTCCGGGCTGCTTGCCGAATTGAAATCGCACAGGATTCGGAAATATAACAACATTGTCAATCGATTGGGTTTCCAATGCCACAGAAATTGTCTGCCCCTTCCCCTCGTTCAGTTTTGCATTCGCCGCTGAAAGAAGATTTTCGCTTACTTTCACTTCAATCCGCAATGCAAGCTCTGCAAGATTAACATTACCTGCATCCAAAGTAACAAATGCCGGCTGAGCACTGTCAAAGATCACCGGTTGGAGAATAAATCGTTTTGCGATATTATACACAGAATAATTCGCAAGAACCTTCGCCGACACGTTTTGCACCGGTTCGCTGAACTCCAGCCTCAGTTTTGAAGTGCCTATCAGATTGACCGATCGTATGAAGAACAGACCGGCAAGCGTTTGTGACGCTGTAAATTGAAATACTTGCGTGGTATCTGCAAACATCCCGGATGCATCGGTCAGTTGTTCAATTTTCAACGTGTGATTTCCAGCAGAAATCGACTGAGGGAACGTAACCATCAAACTCCTGGCTGATTGCCAGACGACAGATGATGATCTGCTGGTATTGTCGAGAAGAAAAAATGTTGTTAATAAATTTTCAGAAGAAACATCAAATGAAATAGTTACCGATATTTGTGAAAGCGATGATTGCGACACAGTAACTATTGTCGGTGCTTGATGCGGAATGATGGAAACGACTGATGACTTTGAACTTTCACCGTTTCCGACCGAAGTCACTGCGTAATAATATTTACTATTCAAAGAAACAGTAGAATCGATCCACTCCGGGATCCCATTGAATGTTGCCGCCAACGAAAGTGAATCCTGATGGGTTCCGCGGTACACATTGTGAGTCGTTGTAGAGGAACTCCATCGCAATCGAATTTTTGTTGCAGAAAGTGGAGTCACTTCCAGACCAACCGGGGTACCCGGTAGTGTGGGACCAAGCGGCATAGACCAAAATTCCGTCATGCCATTCGTATGAAAACCGAATTCGTTCAAATTATCACCGTCAAAATCATGCACAACCACAGCATTACTTTGCGATTGATGGAAAAAAACCGGGGTAAATCTGTTCGCAATCGGATTAAGACTAAAAACATATAGATACGGATTGAGTGTAAGAAATAATTCATCACGATCTGACGCAACATTCCGTTTTCCTGTTGTCAATCCATTATCGTAACCGGTTCCGGCTTTTACACCGACAAAATGCTGTTCCCAAATTTTTGAAACAGAACCGAGAGCATCGGATGCTGTATGGGAAAACACCTTCACCGTCCAAACCGGTACGTCATACTCACGGTCAACATTCCAATCGAGATTGCTATGCCCGGCAACAGCAAAATCCTGTAATCCATCCCCATTAAAATCCCCCATAGCAATGTAATCGCTCATTTCAAATAGGTCGGACGAATCAATCCACGCTAATGAAAAACCCAGTGAGTTTAAAGAAGTTTGTCGATACATGACCACGTCCCCATCATAATCGGCAAACATGATCTCTTTTTTTCCCGAATTCGTAAAATCTCCAACAATTGATCTCGGCGGACCAAATTGGTTTCTTGCTTCACCAAAGAGCGGTTGCGTCGGATTCGGAAGACGTGTTGAAATTACGAAGTGATTATTTCCAAGATTCTTATAAATCAAATACTCTGAACTACTTCGGGCAATAATCTCAGGTTTGTTATCGCCGTCAAGATCGATGATTTGACTTGCCCAGACATCTGATGAGTCACCCCATATCGGTTGATTGAAAAACTTTCCGTTAACGGTATCGACACGTAGTAACTGCGATACTCCCCTATCCTGAACAAGGATTGCCGGATTGCCGTTTCCGTCATCTTTTACAAATCCGCGTGGTACCCAAGAACGAACAGACGAATCTTTAACCACAAAGCTGCTCCCGTTGAACTGGAACGCCTTTAATTTTCCAAAGTTATTGTTCTCATCATATTCGTTAAGAATAAGAGTTTGTTTTCCATTAATGTTTTGAACCGAATTTAATAGAAAACCCGAAGGAAGTGAATATGGTTTTTGAATGTATCCGGGTGACGTAAAGGGTAATGCGCGAATCCTGAATGTGAAGTGATCGAACCCGACCAGCACATTTGCAGGAAATCGTACGGAACGCTGCGAGTTGGAGTTTTCTACGAATTCCATATAAAATTCATAGTCTTGAAGCGGTTGAAAATCCTTTCTGGATAAAATAAATATATGGTTCTTTTGCAAACCACCTGACTGTATTATTTTGTATTGAGTCTCTCCTTTTTTTTTGTGCGGAGCATACTTCGTATAATGAAGAAAACCACGCGTATTTCTATCAACCCTTGCCTCAATTAATCCGCCGTATTCATTTCCTATAATGACCGAATCGCGAAACCTGAATGATAAAATTTTCGGAGTATCGGTATTGATGAACACACGTTGGCGCGTTTCGATGTCATTCCCTTTGCTATTTTTTATTTGCAATCGAAGAGTGTAAACTCCATTAATTAATGTGGTTATATCCCAATGTAGAATAGTATCTCGAATAAATATCTTATTCGATGAGGAAAAAATATTAATCCATGAAGATGGATTTTCTCCAACCGCATATTCTACATTTACTTTCGTAAGATATGGAGATGATGCAGTGAGGACGATTGGGACTGTAGATTGCGTTATGATCTCGTCTATGACCGGAGAAATAATGAAAGCTTGATTCCCGCGGATCGTTTCCATTGCACGTGCGGCATTGACTACACCTGCTCCCGTAAATTTGTCCCATCCCTTTTCTCCGACATCGTCGGCTGAATGAAGTAATATACCGCGGATTTCTTCGTTGGACAATTCCACATAGCCGGGATTGTTTTGTTTCTCTTTCTCTTGAAAACTTTTTAACAATGCAGAAACTCCGGCAACGTGCGGCGCGGCAGCAGATGTTCCGGAAAACGAATCGGTATATCCTCCGCCAAGTTGTGTCGTCGGAATTTGCTCTCCGGGTGCAACAAGATCGAGGGACGGACTGTATGATGAAAAGAAAGATCGGGAATCAAATGAACCGACAGAACCTGTTGAAATGACTTCATTAAAGTCCGATGGATAATGCGGTTTATTACTGCCATCATTCCTGCTTGAAGCTACCAGAGTAACATTTTTTGAGTGTGCGTATTTGATCGCATCGTGAAGTAATGGTGATTGAACAACATCACCAAAACTCATGTTAATGACTTGAACATCGTTATCGGCAGCGTAGATGATCGCCGAGGCAATATCGATATCACTACCGTTACCGTTGGCACCAAAAGCTCGTAACGGTACGATCTTGCAGGGAAAAACTCCTGCTATCCCTTTCCGATTATTCGTCTGTGCTCCGATAATTCCCGCTACACCGGTTCCATGACCGTTTTCATCCATTGGATCATTATCACGCTCCGACCAATCGCCAACATCTGTCGTCGGCAAATCAACGAAATCGTAACCGCGCCAATCGTCAATAAAACCGTTGTTGTCATCATCAATTCCATTGGAGCGCTTATCATTTCCATTGATATCTATTCCCGTTTCACCCGCATTGATCCAGATCGATTCCATAAGATCGGGGTGATATTCATCAATCCCGGTATCGATCACACCAACTTTTACGGACGGTAATGACGAATGAATGATTCCATTTTCCAGTAATGATGAAATTCCGATCCGGCGGAGGTTCCATTGCGATGAATAAGCGGAATCATTCGGTGTTGAGTACACTTTGTAGAGATAACTCGGGTGAACATAATCGATTGCCGGATCAGAATTCAGCAGTTGAATGTCCTGATCGTTCAATTGCAGACCGGACAATTTCACAATGATGTATTTTTTCCACTGGAAATTCTTCCGTGTCGTATCATTTGTTTCAAAAAAACGCTTGGCGGTGATTGCCACAGACCGGTTAGTTTGAATCTTTGCTTTGGAAAGAGATTGCTGGAAAAGGTTTATGGCTTGAGAGGGATCTGCAATATCATCGTTGAACTTAATAACGTACGTGTTCGGCAGAATTGTTTGGGCGAACAATTCTCCGCAGAGCAATACACAAAACAATGTTAGAAACCCGCTCCACCGCATCACGTCTCGAGATCGTTTTTGTCTGTAACATTTTCAATGGGAGCGGGATATTTTCCGCCGAAGCAAGCCGTGCAGTAATTTTTACCCTCTCCCTTGGGTACCGACTCCAGCATCTTTTTCATGGAAAGAAAATGAATGCTGTCCACTCCCAACTCCTGACGGATCTTTTCGACATCTTCATCGCACTTTACGGCGATCAGTTCTTCGCGATTAGGAAAATCCATTCCGTAATAACAAGAGTTGACAATCGGAGGCGAAGTAATTCTGAAATGGATCTCTTTCGGGTGGGCTTCTTTCAACAGTTTTACAAGCTGTTTTGCGGTGGTTCCGCGGACGATCGAATCGTCAACCACAACAACTTTCTTCCCTTTCAAGACGCCCTTCACTGTATTAAATTTCGTTTTCACCTTCATCTCGCGCAGTCCCTGTTCCGGCTGGATGAATGTTCGGCCGACATAGTGATTACGGATGAGTCCGAGTTCAAATTTTGTGTTGATCCCTTGTTTTTGCGATTCGGTAACAAATCCAAGTGCCGCCGTATTGCTTGAATCAGGAACACTGATGACGATCGTTTTTTCACCCTTATCGGGATGAACCGGTGCCTCCTGAGCAAGAGACTTGCCGAGTTTGCGGCGTACCTTATCCACACTCTCGCCAAAGATGAAACTATCGGGACGGGAAAAATAAATATACTCGAAAATACAATGGTGCGTTTTTTTGATGTTTTTTTGTATGCGATAGGATTGCAATTGTTCCTTTGAATCGGCACGTTGATCAATAACGAGAATTTCACCCGGTGCGATATCGCGAATATATTTTGCATCGATAATATCAAATGCGCACGTTTCTGATGCAACAACATAACTCCCATCCTTCTCTCCCAATGCCAACGGACGAAAACCGTGAACATCACGCGTCGCAACGAGCATCGTATCGGTAATGATTAAAAGTGAAAAAGCACCCTCGACCCGTTCAATTGCCTCGCGAATCTGGTCTATCTGGTTCTTTTTCTTGCTGCGTGCAATGAGATGAAGAAGAAGTTCCGTATCGGATGTCGTTTGAAAGATCGTTCCGTCATCCTGGAGTTCTTTTCTGATCGTGCGGAAGTTCGTTAGATTACCGTTATGAGCAACACCTAAATTTCCGTTGCGGTAATTAACGATCAACGGTTGGATATTTTTTTCGTTATTGGCTGAGCCTGTTGTCGAATATCGGTTATGTCCGATCGATGATCTCCCTTTCAATTGCTCCCGGATGATACTGTAGTCACGAAACACATCCGTCACCAAACCCATCCCCTTCACAATATTGAAATGGAATCGTTGTTTCTCCTCTTCGTATTCGCACGACACGATTCCACTTGCCTCCTGTCCCCGATGCTGAAGAGCGTGAAGCCCGTAATATGTCAGCACTGAAGCGTTCGGCGAATCGAATGTGCCGAAAATGCCGCACGCACAGCGCGGTTTATCTTTCGTAATTCGTTTATAGTTTCTTGATTTCATCTAACTTGAGACCTTTGAAAAAGTATTTGTTTGTCATTGCGAGAAGCGAAGCAATGACAATGATTTTGAGTTTGAGTTTTGTAGAAGTCTCAACTTATGACTGTATCCTTTAACCAATTTTTATTATCTGTGCAAGGAAAATCAGTAGTAAAGTGCAACCCTCTGCTCTCTTTTCTTTCAAGCGCCGAGCGAATGATGAGATCCGCAACACAGGTTAGATTGCGAAGTTCTATCAATCCCTCCGTTACTTTCGTCCGCTTGTAAAAATTCCGAACCTCTTCAAGAATCAATGTAATGCGTCGTTGCGCACGTTCTAACCGATGGTTCGATCGAACGATGCCGACATAGTCCCACATTAACTGTTGTACCTCTTTCCGGTTATGTGATACAAGAACCCATTCTTCGCTGTTGATGGTTCCGCTGTCATCCCAATCCGGGATATTCTGCGGGATGGGATTCTTGCGAAGCTGATGTTGCTGAACGACTTCTGCGGCACGATATGAAAATACTACCGCTTCAAGCAAAGAATTGCTTGCCAATCTGTTTGCTCCATGCAATCCCGTCATACTCACCTCGCCAACGGCAAATAACCCGGAAATTGATGTTGCACCATTCTTGTCCGTTACCACACCGCCGCACGAATAATGTGCCGCCGGTACAACAGGAATCCACTCTCTGGTGATATCAATTCCGAATGTACGACATCGTTCATAGATGTTGGGAAAATGATCTCTCACGGCATTGCCATCTAAATGTTTGAGATCAAGATAGACGCACTCGTCGCCGCTTCGTTTGAGTTCCGTATCGATCGCACGGGCAACGATATCGCGCGGCGCCAAGGAGCCTTGTTCGTCGTACTTCTTCATAAAATCTTCCCCGCGTTTATTCCGAAGAATTGCACCAAATCCGCGAACAGCTTCCGAAATTAAAAACGAGGGAGAACCTGAATTCAATAATGTGGTTGGATGGAACTGGATAAATTCCATATTGGCAATGGCTGCACCGGCACGGTACGCCATAGCAACTCCATCGCCTGTTGCAATAAGTGGATTGGTCGTGTGCAGATACACCTGCCCCACTCCGCCTGTTGCAAGAAGCGTTGTTGTTGCCAAAAATGTTTTTACGATATTATTGTTCACATCCAGGACATAAGCCCCCCAGCAGTGAATAGAATCGAGCGATTGTTTTTCTGTTCCGAAGAGGTGATGTTCCGTGATAAAATCGATGCTGATATGATTTTCGTAAATCTTGATATTGGGATGAGCAGAGATTTTTGCAAGAAGTGCGCGTTCGATTTCTTTTCCGGTAAGATCGGCGGCATGAACGATTCGGTGCTTTGAATGCCCCCCTTCTTTTCCGAGATCCAATCCTTTCCCGTTCTTGGTGAACTGAACACCGAACTCGATCAGCTCACGAACGCGCTGAGGTCCTTCTTTCACCACCAATTCCACAATATCGCGGTGGCAAAGATACGCTCCAGCTTTCATCGTATCTTCGATATGATAATCGAAGGAATCATCACCGGAAGTAACAGCGGCAATACCACCCTGAGCATAATTCGTATTTGATTCTGCTTTTTCTTTTTTTGTTACGACCGCAACAGTACCAAATTCTGCAACGTTCAACGCATACGAAAGTCCTGCAATACCACTGCCGATAACTAGAAAGTCAGATTGGATTTTCATGTGGTGAAATATACAAAAAAGAAAATAAAAAAGGCGTCTTGAGAAGATCAAGACGCCTTTATCCATCAAATCTTATTCAGATTAGAAGTAAATGTGTAATGTTGCTCCCGCTGCGCCGAAGCCAAGAATATTTGAACTACTTCCATTTTTACGTGTTGTGGTTGTTGCACCTACTTTAATTTCTGTATCCGATTTTGAAGTTAATGAAAACAAATTCAAACGATATTCTGCAGAGAGACTGATTTCATTGTAAAGATAGAATTCAGCTCCAGCAATACCTGCTAAGCCAAATGTAAGTCCTGCCACGCTTGAAGGAATGGCTAAACCTGCATAATCAGCAGCTGTACCGTTGGTAATTTCACCAGCAGTGCCTCCGGTTGCAACAGGTGCTTTACCACTATTTGATGCGAGAGAAATACCTACACCAGCACCCATATATGGTTTCACACGTGAAGAAGCACCACTCATATACATTAAGTAATCAGCACCTAAGCCAAGATTAAGTTCTGAATAATCTCCATCTGAACCTGTTTGTGTAGGATTATTGGCGGGAGGATTAAAAGGAAGTGTAGCACTCTTTAATCCAACTTGCAATCCAAGACGAACGGCTGCATCACTGCTCAAGAAATAAGAAACACCAAGTCCACCAGCAGGACCTGTGCCATTGAGACCAAATGCACCAAGACCGCCGAATGTAAAGTTCAACGATTTTGCACCTTCTTTATTGCCGGCCGGCATATCTTGCGTCGATACAACTCCGCACAACATCACAACTGCAACTAGGACTGCGAGAAACTTTTTCATATCTATATCTCCTATTTAGTTGTTGAAAAAATTAGTGAATGAGGCACTGCAAATATATAAGGGTTTTACCCACTTGTCAAGAGAAAAGAATGTACAATGATTTCAAAAATAAATGATGACGGAAGTGCTTAATGTTCCAATCAAAAAATCTATTTTGCTGTCTGCATCATATTTTTGCGTATATGCACTGGAACTGTAGGTGATATCAAACGCAAATAAATCTGAAATATATCCACTGCCCAATGAAATTGTGGCGCCCACAACTTGATTGCCATCTGAAACATATTCGTCTGTAACCGCATTATATTTTTTATCAGAAAGCACGGTCGGCACAGATTTAAAGCCCAATCGCAATGGAATAACACCTTTATCTAATATAAACAGGTACTCTGCGCCAATTCTAAATTCATTTAAGTTCTTGTTGTTTTCTGTGAGCGCAAAAGATATGTCTTCGCTTCCAGCGCGTGATTCTGTAATTTTTTTGTCTGCATAACTGCGTATCTCATAATCTGCGGCAAAGGTAAGATTATCACTTACTCTGTATGATGCACCCAAACCAAGCATGAAGGGCATTTCAATATTCTGCGTTACCTTTTGTTCATATTCGTCTGCAAGTTCATTTATTTCAGTTACATTAATATCGCCTTTGAGTGTGAACGGAGTACGCATCGTTGCTCCAATTTTCAATGGCGTGCCTTTCTGACCTGATTCAAAATCTACTAATGCACCAATCACAAGATTAAATCCGGAATAATTACCATCAATGTTATTATCAATTTCTAATGAATTATTATTTTTCGTAATTATTGTTTTTTCTTTAGAATCAATTGAACCCGTCCAAATATTTACTGATAGACCAAGTGAAAACATCGGACTTAATTTATATCCAATTGCCGGTGTAATGGTATTGACACCTCCACGAATAGTATTTTTTACGTCAAGCGTTATGAGATCTCCTGAATCATCAATCCATGAATATTTAAGATCGGTATTACCAAAAAAATCTAACTGTCGTTGATAGGCAAACGCCACAACAACTTTACTTCCGCCAAGAGTAACCGGCATGGCAATACTGCCAAAATTTAAGGAAAAATAACTCTGTGATTCCTTTGTGTCGAACGAAGAATTTTGGGCATCCTTAAATTCTGCTTGTTCGCTGATGTATCGTGTAACTAGAGAACCTTCCGCTCTTTCAAGTTGTGAAAGCCCCGCCGGATTCCATACAACTGCCGTTGCATCATCTGCTAAACCGATAAATGCACCGCCGAAACCTTCAGCACGAGCGCCGGCACCGGTCAAATTAAAATTTTGTGCATGTGAAAAAGAAATAACTGTTAGGATTATAAATGAAACTCTTAAAAAGTATTTCATGGGTTGACCTCCGGATTAGTTGTTATTTGATAATTACTTTATCCCCGACTTGAATATCTTGCTCAGTCTCTATCGGTTTTACGGTCGCGAATTTATCCTGAACCTGAATAACAATAATCTCACCAAGCCGTGTTACTTTTCGTCCTAAAATCTCTCCTGAGATAGGATGTTTAATGCTCTCTCCTTCACGAAAGACCACACATTTTGTTCCTTTGCGCACACCATTCACACCGCCGATATCGATAAACAGTTCTTCTTTATCCACTCGAATAACTTCCCCTTCGATGATCGGCAGTTCATTATACACAAGCGTTGCAACATTCGTCACTGTTTGATCGACAACCGCCTGAGTAGTATTTTCTGCCGTTGCATCCTGCGCCACCAATGTTTCTGTCGTTTCCACATCAACAAGACGAGCAGATATCTTTATTCCGTTCCCTGCCACAGTGATACTGCCGATAACAAGCGCATCGGCACCCGCGATCTTTCCAAGTTTAACCGCGGTTCTATCATCAACGGCACCCGCCGCCTGCATTTTTTGCTCAGAAATGATTTTGTTGATTGCAGAACGTTCGATCACTTTAAAGCGGCGAAGATTCACCAACTCGTTAACCATTTCGTTGGTCACCGACTCTTTGAATTTTGCCGCTTCTCCCGACGCCTCGAACGGCAATACGGCGACAGCCAATCGCGATCCAACCTGCGGTACTGCATTCGGATCGTATTTTCGCGTTACAACAATAACATTTCCCTTCGGCTGCATAACGCTCGGAGGAGTGCTTTGAGAAGTGACCTGAGGCATCGGATCCTTGCGTGTATCAACGATCTTAGATTGAGGCTTCGGTTCTTCTTTTTTTACGATTTTGGGAGGCAGTACGCCGCCGGAAATTTTCTTGAAATAATCTTCCGCTCGTCCCGTGGAACGGTATGCGAGTGAGAGATCCAATTCCTTTTTTGCCGGATCGATTTCACCCAACATATAGTGTGCGATTCCCATTTCGCGATGCGGATAATATTCGATGAACCGTGTGCCGTACGTACGTTTGCGTTGAACATCTTCAAATTCCAGCGATGCAGCAGATTTGAATTCAGTGATTGCACGCTGCCAGTCTTGTTTTTCAATGTACTCGAGACCGGCGTTGTAGTAATTATAGAATTTATTTTGGGATGGAAGGATCGAGGTGCAAAGTATGCTGATAAGCAGTAATTTTTTCATAACCTTTCTCAAATTCTGTTTGAGTATAGCCAAATCTTTTGAGAGAGTCAACGCGCAAGCTGCATTTTATTTGCGGGATGAAAGAACATCTTCCAGCACGGTAAGCAATTGATCAAATTCCGCTTTTCCGGCGATCAAAGGAGGAAGAATCCGTATAACCGTCCCGGCTGTTGAATTGACGAGTATTCCCCTCACAAGGATTTCATCAACAATTGCGGTACTTTCTATTGTCAGTTCAATACCAATCATATATCCAAAGCCGCGTACTTCTTTAATAATCGAGTATTTCGATTGCAGTTCTGAAATTTTGGAAAAGAAATACCGTGAATTTTCGTTCACACTGTTCAACAATTCATCGTTCATCACTGTGTCAATCGTTGCAATACCGGCAGCGCATGCGACAGGATTTCCACCGAATGTCGTTCCATGCACACCGAATGACCAAACATCCGCCACTTTTTTTGAGCCGAGGATTGCACCGAGGGGCAATCCCCCGCCGATCGGTTTCGCCACAGTTACGATATCGGGCTCAATATCAAAATGTTGATACCCGAACAGCTTGCCGGTACGACCGATACCGGATTGGATCTCGTCGGCAACGATCAAAAATCCGAATTGTTCACGTAATTGTTTTACGGCATCGATAAATTCCCGCGACACACACACAATTCCACCTTCACCTTGAATGAATTCCAGGAACACTGCAGCGGTGTCGCCGTTTATTTTTTCTTTGAGATCCTTCACATCATTGTAAAGAATACTACCGCAATTTGGAAGAAACGGTTCATACCCATCGCGGTATTTTTCCTTATCCATCAGCGACAACGCCCCCATTGTCCGCCCGCTGAATCCGTTGCTCATCCCAAAGATCATTTTTTTGTTCTGAACTTTCGCCCACTTGCGAACAAGTTTTATCGTCCCTTCGATCGCTTCCGTCCCGCTGTTGGTGAAAAAAATTTTATCAAAGCCAGACAACCGGAGAAGCCGGTCTGCAAGTTGAAGCTGCGGTTCTTGAATAAAAAAATTGGATAGATGGATGTATTTCCGTACTTGTTCATCCACTGCTTTGATGACTGCCGGATGAGCATATCCGAGCGCATTCACCGCCAAACCGGAAAACATATCAAGATATCTTTTACCGTCTTTGGTATAAAGATAACATCCTTCGCCGCGTTCAACTTCAAGGGGTAAACGTTTATAGGTGTGGAAAAAAAGGAGAGATTCTTTTTCTGTGAAATTCATTCTTCTTCTTTGCGGGTAGTGAGTGTTGCGAAAAGTAAATCAAAAAAATCTATCTTTGCACCAAGCTCTTCAATTGTTCCGTTATTGTGCAAAACAAAATCGGCGTATTCGATCAATTCTTCCGAGGGAAGTTGATGTTTCATCCTCGCCCGTATCTGATCTTCGGTAGATACATCTCTGTTGACAACCCGTTTAACACGGATAAGGTCGTCAGCAGTAATTGCCAATACATAGTCAACCCGATCATCCATTCCCGATTCGAACATCAAAGCAGCTTCAACGATTGCATAGGGTCGAGATTTCGGAAGATTCCTTTTCCACGCCTCAAACTCATCGAATACGCGCGGATGAAGTATTGCATTGAGTTTGAGAAGCTGCTCATGCTCTGCAAAGACAATGTCAGCTAATTTTTTTTTGTTGAGAGTGCGGCTGTGAATGTTAAGAACATCCTGACCAAACGTTTCAATGATCTCATTCAATACTGCAGGATTTTTTTCCGGTATCTCTTTTGCGACAATGTCAGCATAAAAAATTGGAATGTTCTTTTTTTCAAACAGTGAACAAACCAACGATTTTCCGCTTCCAATGCCTCCCGTAACACCAATATAAATCATATTGTTGGATGAAATTATTTAGTTGACCCTTAAAAAGTAAGAAACCTTGTCAAGGTTTATTGAAGAACAACGAAACAACGTCCAAAATTTTACAAATCTAATTACATAACCTTGACAAGGTTGTGCTGATGAAGACTTTTTAAGGTTCGACTATTTAGCATAAGAAACAGATCGTACTTCGCGAATTACAACAACCTTGATCTGTCCCGGATATTCCATCTCTTGCTGAATCTTTCGGGCGATCTCGTGTGCAAGTTGATCCGCCATTGCATCGTCAACTTTGTCATGCTCAACGATGACACGAATCTCGCGTCCGGCTTGAATTGCATAAGTCGATTGAACACCCTTGAACGATTTTGCCAGTTCTTCAAGTTTCTCCAAACGCTTTACGTATCCTTCTACGGATTCACGACGTGCTCCAGGACGAGCACCGCTGATAGCGTCTGCTGCCTGAACAAGCGCAGAGATCGGGTGTTCCATCGGAATATCATCATGGTGCGCGCCAACTGCATTGACGACAATAGGGTGTTCGTTATATTTACGGGTCATCTCCAATCCGATAATTGCATGCGGACCTTCAATACTCCGGTCGGTTGTTTTGCCGATATCATGAAGAAGACCGGAACGTTTCGCAAGATTTACATCTATTCCCAATTCCGACGCCATGATACCGCACAGGTACGCAACTTCGATACTGTGTTGAAGCAAATTCTGACCGTAACTGGTACGATACTTCATTTTACCAATGTGTTTTGTAATTTCCGCATGGGCACCAGGCAAACCGACTTCAAGAAGAGTATTTTCACCGACATGAATTAGCTCTTCTTCAAGTTCGCGTTTTACTTTTTCGACCACTTCTTCGATACGAGCAGGATGGATCCGACCGTCAGCAATCAACCTCTCCAATGATATCCGTGCAACTTCTCGTCGAAACGCGTCAAATCCTGATAAAATAACAGCTTCCGGCGTATCATCTACAATAACATCTACTCCGGTTGCAGCTTCAAATGCACGAATGTTTCTGCCTTCCCTACCGATTATACGCCCCTTCATTTCATCACTTTGAATGTTCAAAACACTGACTGTTGTTTCAACGGCATGGTCGGCGGCTGACCGCTGAATTGCCTGCACAATAATCTTTTGGGCTTCTCTTTTTGCTTCTTCCCGCGCCTTATCACGTATTTCTTTTAACGTTTGGGATGCTTCTGTTTTCACAGAATCAAGAAGGTTATCAAGTAGCAGTTTCCGGGCTTCGTCGCGGGACATACCCGATGCTCGTTCCAATCGGACATTCTCTTCAGCAAGCATCTGATCGATCTGATGCTCCTTCTGATCGATCTGATGCTCCTTCTGATCGATCTCTTTTTTCCGCTGTTCATTTTGCTTCTGAACGGCCGCCGCTTCTTTTTCCTTTTTATTCAGCAATTCAGCTTTACGGTCGATATTCTCCTCGCGTGAGGTGAGTTGTTTTTCATATGCCTGAAGTTTGTTCCGTTTTTGATTTGCTTCATTCTCAAATTCATGTTTTTTTCGATACCATTCGTCCTTTACTTCCAGCAGCTTTTCTTTTTGAATGACGGCGGCATCGCGTTCGGCATCGGCAAGTATCTTTTTTGACCGCTCTTCAGCTGAGGTGACCTTGTTTTGCCCGATTTTATTATTGACAAACCAACCGATAAAAAACGATGTAATGCCTATGAGTGCAACAACGATAATATTGAGTAAATTCGTATCCATTAAAGCTCCAGTATTTAAAAATAAAAATCCGCACATCAACACTAGACAAGTGTAATGAAAGAACTTTCTTTCTTACACGGTGGGTGCCGCCAAATCGTCTCTTGCTTCCTCTGTTTGCTATTCCGAACATGTTCGGACAACCCTTGGGCTTTCGCGCTGTCACGCATAAAGCGTGAATGAGGCCTGTAATATCACGGTTATGAGCTGAACTCCCTTGATATTAACTATAAGTTCTTTATTATGTTTTGTCTAAAGCTGACAGTGCGGATTTTATTTTACTTTCTAAGTAGTCTCCTTATTTTGTTGAACTACGACTCTGTGCTGTTTATGCTTGTATCCAAATAATTAGTGATTTTTGAAAGTTCATATTCCAATGAAGAAACTATTTGGGAATTTTTGTCACGTTCTTTGTAAAGATCCTCCGTGATATTCAGCGCAGCGAGAACAGAAATAGTGAGCGGCGGCTGTTCGGGAATTTTATCGTGGACACTATTAATCATAGCATCCACATGAGAAGCTACTTTTTTAGTGAATTCCTCACTGTCGCCTCTGAGAGGATATTCAGAACCGAATATTTTTACTCGTACGCTTTTTCTGTCCATGAGTCGTCTAACAAAATGGTGATGGCGGCCTGTCAGCCGAGTGTTGCTACCTTTTATGGTGAAAGATATTGATCTAATTTTGCGATAACACTTTTTAATTTTTGCTGAAGCATTCTTTTCTCTTCTTCATCCAGCGTTACCCTGCCGTTCGTTCTGGCGACGGTGTGTTCGGCAATCTCCTGACGAATCTGTTCCAACTGGGTCTGTTTGACGATGAGTTCATTCTTCGTTTGCGTCAATTCTTCTTCGAGATCGTCGATCTGTTGAAGCATTTTTTTCTTATCTTCACGGAGAGTTGTAATAAGGCATGACGCTTCACGCGCTTTTTCCCACAAAGCGATCAATGCATTTTCAACCGTGTTGACACCTTCCGGTATTTCTTGTTCTATCTTTTGATCCACCATTCTGCCGACTTTAAATGCTTCGTAATGTTGCGCCAAAGGTTGACGTTACCGAATGAACTATCTTGTTAATGATTTTCTCGATCTCATCATCCGTCAAAGTCTTCTCAAACGAATTGATGCTCAATGAAAATGCAACGCTTTTATTCCCCTCACCGATCGATTTCCCTTCAAAGATATCAAAAAGTGTCACTGCTGTTACAAGGGGGCTTCCCGAGGTTCGAATAACTGTTTCAATATCACCGACCGGAATATCTTTTCTCACAAGGAACGCCACATCACGAACAACAGTGGGAAATTTTGAAAACTCCTTGAACGTTCTCTTCACATCAAACTTTAACACCGCATCCAGATTGAGTTCCGCATAAAAAACATCGTGCTCAATCTTGAACTTCTCCAGTAATTCTCGCTTGCACTTACCGATGAAACCGACATAAGTGTTATTGATTTCAACGCCGATGGTCGATTCAGTTAAAGAACTTAATGCATCATAGCAAATTAAATGAATATTGTCAAGCCCAAGTTTACCGAACAGTGATTCAACGATTCCCTTTACGTCGTATATGTCCACTTTTCTGGATTTTGTATGCCAGGAAAGCGGGTAAGCCTCTCCCGATAGACAAATTCCCAACGTATTTTGCTCAAAATATCCGTCGACGTATGATGATCGTACTTTTCCCGATATGGTCGAAAAGATTGTGCCGATTTCGAAGAGCTGCAGCCGCGTAGCTCCGTGATTAAAATTATGAGCAATAGATTGCAGCATGGTCGGAAGTAATGATGGACGCAGAACCTGCAATTCAACACTGAGTGGATTTTTCACTTTTATGGTATCAGAGCCGCACAAAGACGCCACGGTTGCATCGATCAAACTGTTGGTCATGATCTCGTTGAATCCATTTGATTCGAACCAATTGCGTATTTCACCGCAACGCTGTTCTGATTTTTCCGGTTTATTAAAAACGACTTCACCAGTGGTTTGATCGTCGATGTTGTCATATCCGTAGTGCCGTGCAATTTCTTCAATAAGGTCGATCTCTTGTTCAATATCGGGACGGAATGTTGGAACTGTACACACAAACGTGTATTGTTTTTTCCCTTTTTCCGTTTGAATTTCGATCACCTCCAAAAGATTTTTTATTTCTTTCGATGAAATTTCGGTACCGAGAATTGAATTCACACGTTTAACACGAAGAGAGATTTTTTTCGGAGAAATTTTCTTCGGATATACGTCAATACATCCTTTCAGCACTTCTCCTCCGGAAAATTCCGCGATCAAACCGGCAGCGCGTGCGGAAGCTTCATCAACAATATTGGGATCCGTGCCGCGTTCAAACCGGTGGGAAGCGTCCGTGCTAATGCCAAGTTTTTTTGCCGTGCGGCGTATACTTGTCGGTGAAAAATATGCACACTCCAACAACACCGTTGAGGTTGAATCCGAAATTTCAGAATTCAATCCTCCCATTACTCCAGCGAGTGCAACAGATTTTTCTCCGTCACAAATCATCAATTCCGTTCCATCAAGTTCATGCTGTTTGCCATCAAGAGTGGTAAACTTTTCTCCCCTCATTGCGTTCTTCACAACGATGGTATGCCGAGCAAGCGTGTCGTAATCAAATGCATGAAGCGGTTGTCCGTATTCCAGCATCACAAAATTCGTTGCATCAACAATATTGTTGATCGGTCGAAGACCTGCAGCGGTCAACAGCCTCTTCAGCCATTCCGGAGATTGCTGGATTTTAACATTGCGGATAATCCGAGCAGCATACCTGGGACAATCTTTTGTATTTTCAATTTTGATCTTTGCGATGCCGGAAGCTGCTATCTTTTTATTCTCTGTCATTTGTATCTTCGGCCGGAGATATTTCTTTTTATACGCTGCGGCAATATCTCGTGCAATGCCGATGTGACTCAAACAATCAGGACGATTCGGTGTGATGCCGATTTCAAATGCAACATCATTCAATCCAAGAAATTCCGCGAGTGGAGTTCCGTTCTTCGCTTTTGTATGAAGAACTTTAATACCGTTCTTGTCGTCACCCAACCCAAGTTCATACTCCGAACAGATCATGCCGTGCGATTCGACACCTCTGATCGTTACAGTGGAAAGCACGAACGGTTTACCATTGAGATCATGTTGATTCCTAGGTATCGTTGCACCGGGAAGTCCGACAATTACTTTTTGACGTTTGGCAACATTCGGAGCACCGCAAACGATCTGATGGGTTGTTTCATTGTCTGAAAGTTGAACTTGACAAACGGACAACTGATCGGCATTGGGATGTTTCTGAACATCCAACACCTCACCAATCACAAAACCATCAAACTCCTTTCCGAGATGTTCAACTGCTTCAACTTCGAGACCAATAGCGGTCAATTTTGCCGCAAGATTTTCGGGGCTAACGTGAACATCAATATATCGTTTTAACCAATTGTAACTTATACGCATAGAAGAATTATTAAAACTGATTTAGAAATCGTATATCATTGTCAAAAAACGTTCTGATATCATCAACTCCGTACCGTAACAGCGAAATACGGTCAACACCCATGCCAAACGCATATCCCGATACCTTCTCAGGATCGTATCCGCAATTTTTCAATACGTTCGGATGGACCATCCCTGCACCAAGCACTTCAAGCCATCCGTTATGCTTGCAGATGCGGCACCCCTTCCCGGAGCACAGAAAACAAGTGATATCCATTTCCAAACTTGGCTCCGTAAAAGGAAAAAAGCTCGGGCGAAACCGGTACTTGATATGGTTTCCGTAAAAACTTTTTGCGAAGGTGATCAAGGTTCCTTTTAATTCCGCAAAGGTCACCTTTTCATTCACATACAATCCGTCCACTTGGTGGAAGAAATAATTACTTCGGGCACTGACAGCCTCATTACGGTACACCCGTCCGGGCATGATCACTCGGATCGGCGGCTTACGCTCTTTCATGATGCGGATCTGAACGGGTGTTGTGTGTGTCCGAAGAACAACGTCTTCTGTAATGAAAAATGTATCCTGCATATCCCGCGCAGGATGATTCGGCGGGAAGTTCAACGCCTCAAAATTATGGTAATCATCTTCAATCTCCGGACCATAGACAATTCCAAATCCCATGGAAATAAAAATGGATTTCATTTCTTCCATTGTTTGAGTGATGGGATGACGGCTTCCGCGGGGAATGGTTCTTCCCGGCAGGGTCAGATCAAGAACATCTTGTTGAGATGAAGCTGAAGATTGTAACTTGGATTTAAGAATTTCGAATTGATCTTCTGAAAATTTCTTTAATCCGTTGATCTTTTGTCCGAAGGCGGGCTTTTGATCGTTCGGAACAGACTTCAGATCGTCGTACAACGAGGCAAGTTTCCCTTTCCGCGAAAGGAATTCGATGCGAAATTTCTCCAATTCATCGATCGATGTGATGGAAGAGAGTGTTGCTTCGAGTTGGGATTTTGTGGTGTCAATTTTTTCGTCTAACATAGCAAGATTAACTGTTCGTCATAAAAAATAAAAAACTCCCCACCGCCTGCAAGAGTACGCAGTGATGGGAAGTTTTAATTATGCTTTGACAAAATTTACAATTTGCGCAAAAGCATCCGGATTATGAACAGCAAGCTCTGCCAATACCTTGCGGTTGATGCTGACAGCTTTTTTGTTCAGTCCTGCAATAAGTTTAGAATACGTGATACCGTGCAAACGGGCAGCAGCGTTGATACGTGCGATCCATAGTTGACGGTATGTTCTCTTCTTTGCTTTGCGATCACGATAGGCATATTGCATACCTTTGTCAACGTGATGCTTTGCGATGGTGAGGAGTTTACTCCTCGCGCCCCAGTAGCCTTTCGCTTGCGCTAAAATGCGCTTACGACGGCGGTGGGAGGCAACTTTATTCTGCGAACGTGGCATAGTTGCTCTTTCTCCTGTTTATATGTTGGATCTGTGAATTAAGGTTATAACAACATTTCTTTTATTTTCGGCGCATCCGCTTTTGAGACAAGGGTTACCTTTCGCAATTGACGTTTCCGTTTTGTCGATTTGCTGGTCAGGATGTGGCGGCGGTACATCTTCCGTCGTTTGATCTTTCCTGTTCCGGTCACACTGAATGTTTTGCGCGCACCGCGGTGCGATTTCATCTTTGGCATAATAAACCTTTTATTTTAATTATTTCTGTTTTTGTTTTTCAGATTTTGTTTTCGCCGATTTATCCGGTGTAAAGATTATCACCATAAACCTGCCTTCCATTTTCAGCGGCTGATCGATCTTAGCTACGGATGAAAGTTTTTCAGCAAGACGGTTCAGCAATATTTCCCCTTGCTCTTTATATGCAACCTCACGACCCTTAAAAATTACGGTTGCCTTTACTTTATCGCCGTCCTCCAGAAACTGGAGTGCATGTTTCGTCTTAAACTCAAAATCGTGCGTATCGGTATTCGGATGAAAACGGAGTTCTTTTAATTGTGAAACATGCTGGTGTTTCTTTTGTAATTTTTCTTTCTTTTGAAGTTCGTACTTATATTTTCCGAAATCCATGATCTTACAGACGGGCGGAACCGCATTCGGCACCACTTCAATCAGATCTTTACCCTTTTGCACTGCAAGTGCATGAGCTTCTCTCGGAGTCATTACTCCAAGTTGTCCTGCGCCGTCTTCAATTACGCGAATTTGATCGCCACGAATTTCTTCGTTGATACGGGGTCGTTTTTCCTTAATAATCGTATCTCCTAGGTTGTGTGTGAATGTACTGAATTTTCTTGTGAAAGTCTGCGAATAAGCTCGTCCACGGACATGGATCCGACATCCCCTTTTTTATGCTGTCGAACAGAAACAGCAGCCGACTGTTTCTCTTTTTCGCCCACGACAAGCATGTACGGAATCTTTTTTATCTCATGTTCTCGAATCTTATATCCGATCTTTTCATTCCTGTCGTCCAGCTCAACCCGTAATCCCAATTCTTGTAAACGGGCAACAACAGATTGTGCATACTCATTCTGTGCATCGGTGATCGGCAAGACGACGGCTTGCACCGGCGCGAGCCATAATGGAAAATCACCGGCATAATGCTCAATGAGTAATCCGACAAATCGTTCCATGGAACCGAACGGCGCGCGGTGAATGATGACAGGACGATGTTTTAACCCATCACTGCCGACATATTCGAGTTCGAAACGCTCCGGCATTACATAATCGACCTGCACCGTGCCAAGCTGCCACGTCCTACCGATCGCATCTTTTACCATGAAATCGATCTTTGGTCCGTAGAATGATGCCTCTCCGACACTGATAAAATAATCCAACTCCATTTCGTCGGCAACCTCTTTGATCTCGCGCTGAGCGCGTTCCCAATATTCAGTATGACCGCCGTATTTTTCTGTGTTCTTGTCGTCGCGATAAGAAAGACGGGTGGAAACACTCATATTGAATGTTCTGAACACCAGTTGCGTCAACTCAACCGTACGCTTGATTTCTTCCTTCAACTGATCCTGAGCACAATAGATGTGTGCATCATCCTGTGTAAATCCGCGCACGCGTGTTAACCCGTTCATTTCGCCTGACTGTTCGTACCGATAGACTGTTCCAAATTCCGCAAGACGCAGCGGCAGATCTCGATACGAACGGGGCTTTGATGCATAGATCTGATGATGATGTGGGCAGTTCATCGGCTTCAACAGAAATTGTTCGCCGTTCTCCATCGTGATCGGTGGAAACTGCGAATCTTTGTAGTACGGATAATGACCGGACGTTTTGTACAATTCCAAATTTCCGATATGTGGTGTGATCACCGGAAGATATCCGCGTTTGCGTTGTTCATCGCGCAGGAATTTCTCAAGCGTTTCGCGAAGGATCGTTCCTTTCGGCAGCCAGATCGGCAAGCCGGCACCGACCTTCGGCGTGAGCATAAACAATTCCAACTCAGCACCAAGTTTGCGGTGATCACGCCGTTTTGCTTCTTCGATCCGGAAAAGATAATCGTCAAGTTCTTGCTTGGTCGGGAAGGATATCCCATAAATGCGTTGAAGCATTTTATTTTTTTCACTTCCACGCCAATATGCACCGGCAATACTCAGCAGTTTAACATTTTTGATCTTTCCGGTTGACGGAATGTGCGGACCATAACACAGATCCGTAAAATTTCCCTGATGATACATACTGATCTGTTCGTCTTTAAATTCGTCGAGCAGTTCTAATTTGTACTGGTCACCTTTCTTTTTGAAGTATGCAACGGCTTCATCCCAACTTACCTCGCGCCGTTCATACGGAACATCCCGCTTCGCAAGTTCCGTCATTTTTTCTTCTAATCTGTTCAAATCTTCCGTCGAAAGTGAATGATCTCCCATATCAATATCATAGTAGAAACCATTTTCGATCGGCGGACCGATTCCGAACTTTGTTCCCGGAAAGAATGCTTCAATGGCTTCAGCCATCAAATGTGCGGAACTATGCCAGTATGTCGACTTCCCTTCCGGATTATCCCACGTAAAAATTCTTATTTCTGCATCACTTTGTATCGGACGGCTGAGATCCCACACTTCGCCATTGACGGAAATTGCGAGTGCATTCTTCGCCAAACCGCGGCTGATGCTTTCGGCGATCTGCATTCCCGTAATTCCCAATTCAAATTCTTTTACCGTGGTATCAGGAAATTTTATTTTTATTAATGGCATTCTGGATTTTCAATAAAAAAAAATCGGAGAAACTTGCAATCTCCGATTTTGAGTATCATAGAATTTGCTAAATGAATTTAGCAAAAAATGCCGCAAAATGCAATGAAACTTCGTTTTGTACTTCGTGCGTTTTTAAGATGATGCTGTGTATATCTATTTCCTTTTTCGGTTTTTTAATTTGGGGAACACCTCTTCACGGGCAATCTTTTCTATAATATCCGCAATTTCAACATCCTTGTGTTGAATGTTCGCCGGAATCCTAATTCTTTTTAGTCCATCTTCAAGAAGATTCATAGCGCTATTCAACTTTTCACGCTGCTCATCCAAACCTTCCAAATCGCCTGTTTCCCAGTATCGTCCCTCATCAATCACTTTCAGATTCGGAATGTATCTTGATTGAATGAATTGAAGTATCTTCACTATACTGATATGAATATGAATGGGAGCAAACTGTGTTTTAATCGAATTCCACTTCTCAGTATTCCTATGTTCCTTTTCCCATTGAATCCTCACTACATTATTTAGATCACGATGTTTATCGAACAGGATGTCTAACCATTCACTTTTTGGATGAGGACGAAGCGTAATTCCCTTCATTGCCTCTGGGTCAGAATAATTGTAATCGAGAATCTGATATTTCCATCCAAGTTCATCCGCAATCGACTTGACAAAATCCGTAAGCGGTTGAATATCACTGAGTGATTTAATTTTTCCCTTAAAGTGAATAGTGATACCCATTTTGTTGCTCAATACAAGAAGAAATGCAAACTGCAAATAAAATTCGATTTCATAAATATTCTTTTTTTTATTACAAAAAGGTAAGAAAGGATTTTCAAGTGAACAAGGAGAATTTTGACGTGTGTTGTGGACACTAGAGGATTCGAACCTCTGACCTCTTCCGTGTCAGGGAAGCGCTCTGAACCAGCTGAGCTAAGTGTCCGTCAAAATTGATAAATTTACAGAATTACTTTTCCAAGATTTCAACAAACTCAAAAAAATATTTTTGCGTATGCATGCTTCGCATCGCAAAGACGCTCTACGAGCCGTAGGCAAAGAAAAGAAATTTACATATTGTACAATCTCTACGAGCCGTAGGCAATACTCTGCGACCTCGGCCTGCCCGCCGCACATCCCGCATAAAGCACGGGACACAAACAGCGTGTTTACACGCCGAAGTGCTACACTTGACGTAACGTTTCGTATAGTGTAGTTTCAATCCCGCTCTGCGGGACTTTGGCAGGCGGGCGCACTCTGCGGTGCAAAATTAGTTTTTAGAAGTTTCTATTTAGTGAGCACTGAAGAAGTCATTGCGAGCGAGTGTCCCGCTGTACGGGATGCCGTACAGCGGCATTTTTTACGAGCGAAGCAATCTTTTGTTCAAATTTATAAGATTGCTTCGGCAAAAAACGCCTCGC
>Ga0209516_1000090_pt1 | contig 28436 bp, 33 predicted proteins | sample Napbiome12C3dose_FD_187716 | JGI IMG/M metagenome (GOLD analysis project Ga0209516, IMG submission 187716) | Groundwater microbial communities from S. Glens Falls, New York, USA - Naphthalene biodegradation metagenome 12C3dose (SPAdes) (version 2) ... | reverse complement strand
TCGAGTCCTTTGCGGATCAGCGCGGAGATTTTTTTTCGTCTTCAATGATGAGAATGCGTGTCGATGGTGTGAAGTCTTTCATTGTTTTATTTCGGCTGCAATTCGTTTGCCGTTATTTCCTTTGACCAGCGCAATATGCCCGTGAGATCATAACATTCCAACACTATTTTTCGTTCTTTTCTCGTACCGGTGAAGCGAAGCATTCCGAAATTATGTTTGTCATTCACCAGCGTTCCTTCTACACGCATCGGATTGCTGAATTCTTTCAGCGGCACGCCGTCGCGGTTTTTCAATGGATTCAATCCCGACGTGAGCGCCGAATTTGTATAATCATACAATGTGTAAAACGATGTATCGGGAAGTGCGATCAGTTCCGTATGGTGCCTGTCGCCGGAAAGGAAGACGATACCCGGGATGTTGTTCGTTTTGATATACCCGATCAGATCGTTGTATTCGTGCGTGTAGAGAGGGAGCGCTTCGTAAAACTCCCCATGTGGATTTAAGATCTGATTTCCGTTGGCAATGATCCGGAAATTCACATTTCTATTCTCGAGACTGTTGGAGAGCGCATCTTTGAGCCACTGTAACTGCTCGTTGCCAAACATTGTTTTCCGCTCATCGTTCGGTGAAAAGTTGGGAGAACGATGATACCGGTCGTCCAATAAAAAAAATTCGACGTCTCCCCACACAAACCGTCCGAATGTTCCTTTTGTTTCCGCTGTGCCGTAGGTCTGATTTGCCCAGAACAGTTTGAATGCTTCCAATGTTTCGTCCCGCAGACGGTAGCTTCTGTCTGCATTGTTGGGACCGAAATCGTGATCATCCCAAATCGCGTAATTGTGCGCCGCACCGAGCAGCGGCTGCATTTCGGGAGTCTGACGGGTGTGAGCATTGCGGTGGAGAATTCCCGCTTTTGTGTCCCAATCGATTTCACGCAGATAAATGTTGTCTCCAGTCCATAACATTATATCGGGATTTTTTGCCGCGATGGTCGTGAAAATTTCGTAGCTGCTGCCGTACGGTTTTCCGGGGCGATCCCATTCTGTTTCGTTGATGTACGCGCAGGAGCCGAACGCAACGGAAAACTCCGGCGGATCGGTGCGCCATTGCCACAAGGGCTGTGTTTGAAAACGGAGCGGATAATTTCTCTTTACCGCTTTGCCGTCGAGCAGTAGTTCGTATTCAAATTTTTCCCCCGGCTGTAATCCTGCGATGAGTGTTTTTGCAACAAAGGATTGTTCTTCCGTTGTTTTGGCTGTTGCGCTCATCATTTTGGTTTTCGGTTCGGAGATATCCCAATAGCGGTATTGAACCGTTGCCGGTTTTGTGGTTTGCATCCACAACAGCACTTCGGTCATTTGTCCGTATCCCACCATTGGTCCTGAACGAAGTGATGATGTTTGTCCATTGAGAATAATGTGCAACGACAGTGTAAGAATAAAAGCACGAGCGAGATATTTCATAGGATTCCTTTCAATGATTTGGGAAACCTTCGGTCTACGACTCATAGAGAAGGTTGCTTGGAGACTATCGTATAGAAAAATACCCGATTAGAAAGAAGGAAGCAAGTCTATTCAGATTCTGTATTCAAACTCTGCATCTATCAACAATTTTATGAGTTCCGATTGTCAACAGTGTAACTTCATTATTTTTCCATCGGAATATGCAGCGATAATGAATGACTTTGCAATCACACTATTTTCACAGGATATCGTTTTATCAGTTTATCTGAAGTAACGAGAGTAAGATGTTCCTGCAATGCTTGGCAGATCAACATTCTGTCAAACGGATCGTGATGATAAAGAGGCAAATGTTGTAAGTGTATTAAAGAAGATTCTGAAAAATCGAGAGGCAAGAATCTGTGCAGCTCGCGCATACGGGGAAGATATGTTCCCGCATATTCCGGAAGATCGAGTTTTCCGTTCAATTGTTTAACAGATGCTTCCCAAATAGAAATGACGCTGACATATACATCGTTTTTGGGATCCCGTATCAGCGAACGCTGCTTTGGCTTTAATTTTTTATCGCCGGAGATGTACCACAAAAATATTGAGGTATCAAGGAGCAGTTTCATTATTTTTTGAACGGCTTCAAGAAAGATTCCGGCAAAGGATCGTCAAAATGGTTTGTTACGCTGAATTCATTTTTGCATAATCCAAACGGGCGTTTTTGCGAAGACATTGTATTTTTTTTAGCGGCGCGGGAACGATTTGGTGACTCTTCTAAAAAAAAGACAATGGCGTTTTTGGCAGTGTTTGTTATCGGCGGTTTTTCCAACAATTGCAATTTGCCGTTGCTGTATTTTGCTTTGTATGCGTTCATAGTGTGTTCCTTTTTTAAAATATACTAATCTGGTATAAGAGATGCAAAAATGATAACAAAAACTACGTGCGTAACTGTTCTGCCGAAGAAATGCGTTGAATTGTTGGAATGGAATCGAAATCTTTATCAAAACTGACGATGTTGTGAATGTCTGCTTCGTTCATAAAAACCACAAGCAGGCAGTCGTTAAAATTCAATTCGCCGCTCTTTGATAACATCATTTCAAAAATGGTGTTATACCAATACGGGATGTGCGGGGAAAGCCATACAATTTTTTCTGCAGGTACTACGGAACGCAGCGTTGAAAATAATGCGGGGAATGATTGCTGTTCTTTTCGTTCATTAACACGGCGTGCTATAACACTGATGGATTCGATAACGACAATATCGGTAAAGAGACGAATTACGGAATCAGGAATGGCATTGTCAATTTTTTTCGCGTGTTGGTGCCACACATCCTTCGGATCCAATAAGGCAACAAGAAAATTTGCGTCTATAAGAACGCGGTTCATCGGTATAAGTTTTCTGTATCTTCAACCGCGTCGCCGCCAAGCGATATGATGCCGACGAGTTTTTTTATTTCAGCCCCCGAAAGACCGGGCAAGAGAGAAGAAAATTGCGGGCGTTTTTGTTCTCCCTGCTGCACCAATGTTACAATAAGTTGGTCGTTTTTTTTCAACGGCAGTGGCTCATCCAAATGAACGTGGCTGCCATCGTAGTGCGCTCGAACAGTAAACATAATGCGCTTCCTTTTTTTCTGAAAATATAGTGTATCGCGTTGAGAAATGCAAAAAGTGAAGTAAATGCGCTCAAAAGTTGAACTTAAATCAAGGTCGGATGAAATAACATAAGGGCATCTCTAAAAACTGAACGTGATTTTTTTTATCTGCGGTAATCAGCGAAATCAGCGGGAAATATTCTCCCGCAGATTATCTGTCGTACGACAGATCGTACGACAGGTTCGCAGAATAGGTTTTTAGAGGTACCCATAAGGTTTTTAGAGATGCCCATTATAGTTTTGCCAAACCATCGGCTTCTGCAATGGAAAACTCTTTATGAATATTCTGCAATTCATTCTGAATTTCAGGGTCGGCAGCCATAGCCGCCAGTTGATCTTCTAATGGTTTTCTCACGACCATCGTTTCACGAATGTGTTGCGTAATTCGTTCGATGAGCCGGAGCTGTTCATCCAAAGGCAGTTGGTTGATGCTTACTTCGATTTGAGATACTAAGGATGGGTTCATCAATGGTTCCTTTTTATAAAATATACTATTCCAAACAGAAAGATGCAAAATGAAGTTGTTGAGCAAAGCAAACACAGTTGCATTTTCCGTCTGCGGTGGTTAACTTAGAGTAAACAAATGAGGTAAGTATGGAAACATTATTAGTAAAAATAAACGAACCCCAAAAAACCAATTATCTTATTCAAGTATTGAAGTCGTTAGACTTCGTTGCTTCGGTAGATTATTTTGCCAATTTTATAAAAGCAAAAAAATTGTTTGATGAAGTCAATCACATTGCCTCTAAAACAGAATTAACCGACCTTACGACGAATGAAATAATTGCAGAAATAAAAGACTATCGCCGTGAAAAAAAATTACATCGTCATTGATACGAATGTATTTATTTCTTCGATCATCGGACAAAGGGGTATTCAAGAAAAATATTTGATGAATTGGTGCTGACGGGTGAGGCGAAAATTTGCCTTTCAAAAGAAGTGCTTCAAGAATATGAGGACGTTGTTCAACGTGAAAGATTTCAAAAGCACGAAAATTTTTCAGCCAAAGCAACAGAACTTATTCTTGCAATAAAGGAAATTGCTCTTTGGGTAGAGCCAAAAGAAGCGATTAAGATATTGGCTGACGAGGACGATAACAAATTTATTGAATTAGCCGTTGAAGCGGATGCTGGTTATATTGTAACAGGAAACACGAATGATTTTACCATTAAAGAATTTCGCGGGATAAGGATTTACACCCCGAAAGAATATTATGACGAATGGATTTCACAGATACGATAGTATTACGATTAATATTTTGACAATGAACCTCTCTTAATTTTTCCTTCTGTGGTGGTTAACTTGTAAACAAAGACAAACGGAAAAAGGTATGCTTACTGTAACTGCAAATAAAATTTCACCAAAAGCAGTTCTTCTCGAAGTAGAGCAATTTAATTCTCTTGTTGAGCAGGCGCGCAAAGCAGGTCAAGTAACAGTCAACGAAGTTGTTGACGATTTGTCGATAGAAGCAATAATGAGACTGCAAGAAAAAGATGGAGCGTTTGAGTTTCTTAATGCGCCAGAAGAAGACCTATATACTGTAAATGATGTGGAAGTCCGCTACAAAACGCCCTGAGTTGCCTTTTGTTTTGAAGGTGAGTAACTTAATGTACATTGATGTGGGAAAGTACTAAATGAATACATTACAAACATATCTTCTTGAAGCAACAAAAGATTTGCCGCCGCAATACGTTCAAAAAGTAATTGCGTTTGCACAGTCATTGAACAAAAATATGAAAAATAAATCTGTTCAACCATCCCAGCACAATACAATTCATCCCGAAGTTCTCAAAATCAGTGGCATTCTTCGTTCTGATATTGATCTTTCATCTCAATACACGGAACACATTTACACGAAACATCAATGAAGGTAGTTCTCGATACGAATGTATTGCTTGATGTCTTCCAAAAAAGAGAACCTCATTAGGGAATCTCTAAAAACTCCAAGCATCAAAAAACAAATCTCAAATAAATCTCAATGGCCAAAATTCAAATGACCGAAACCCCTTAAAACATACTGTTTTGAATATTGAGATTTTGAACATTGAATGTTATTTGTGTTTTAGTGCTTGTCATTTGAGATTTTAGAGATGCCCACAATAGAATTCTAAGCTTAACACTTTTTAATCCTTCATCATTCTCTTACCTTGGATATTCACCAACATTTTTCTAAATTCACTGCATCATGAAACAAGTGCGGCACCTGCTTCTTCCGTTGTTATTCGCATTCAGCGCAATTTCCTGCGGTGTTGTGCAAATAATTGCCGTCAACGCCACAACGGACATCATCGATTACGGACTCGGATCCATTTTCGAAGAATCGGATATTGATCTCGCCGAAAAAGCAATTCCAGGAAATCTTGTGCTGCTCGAAGCGCTCTATCGCGCAAAGGATAAAGATGACGACCATCTTGCCCTTTTGCTCACGCAAGGATACACAGGATACACGCTCGGTTTTGTTGAGGATGTTGATGCAGAACGGGCAAAAGTGTTATATACTCGTGCCCGTGACTATGGATTACGCGCGTTGAAAAAGAATAAAACCTTTACAAAAGCATTAGAAGAGGATGTGTTGGCGTTCAAAAAAAGTCTGGAACAATTCAGCAGAGATGATGTTCCGCTTATTTTCTGGACGGCGAATGCGTGGGGAAATTTAATCAACGTCAGCATCTCCGACCCGGCCGTGCTTGGTGATCTTCCCAAAGTCAACGCGCTGATGGAATTTGTGCTGAAGCATGATGAAGCGTATTTTTACGGCAGCGCCCATTTGTATTTCGGGACGATCCTTGCCACGACGCCGAAAAATCTCGGCGGCAAACCGGACAGCGCAAAATATCATTTTGACCGCTGTTTGAAACTGGGACAGAACAAATTTCTTTTGCCGTATGTTTATATGGCGAAGAGTTACTGTGTGCAGATGCAGGACAGGGAATTGTTTATGAGATCGCTGCAGACCGTTGAAGAAACATCGCTCGACATTCTTCCCGAACAGCGGCTGATCAACGCCATTGCAAAACGCAAGGCAAAAAAACTTGCGGAACGAATCGACGATTTGTTTTTTTAGTTGTTCTCTCGCAAAGTCGCTAAGACGCAGAGAATTTTATAAGAATAACACATTAAAATTTGTAGCATAAAGGAATCTAAATGAAGAAACTACTTTATACTTTTTACTTCATACTTTCTACTTCACCTCTCTTCTCCCAAGAATTCGTCATCAAATTCGCCACGCTTGCGCCGGAAGGTAGTACGTGGATCAATGTGATGAGACAATATGATTCAACAATACGTGCGGAAAGTAAGGGTAAATTAGGTTTCCGTATTTATCCCGGCGGTGTGGTGGGTGATGAAAAAGATGTGCTGCGCAAGATCCGTCTGGGACAATTTCACAGCGCGGGCATCACGGGAAACGGCATCGGTGAAATTTCGAAATCGGCGCGTATCCTCGATACACCGTTTCTTTTCAAGACCCAGGACGAGGTTGATCATATTCTCGAAACGTTTGACGAAGAACTCCGGAAGGAGTTCGAGAACGGCAACTTTGTACTGCTCGGCTGGGCGGAGGTCGGTTCGGTGTACATTATCACAAAAACGCCGGTAACAAAGATCAGCGATCTTCACTCGGTGAAAATGTGGGAATGGGAAGGCGATCCGGTTGCCGATGCAACGTTCAAGACGATCGGCATCAATCCGATACAGCTCTCCATTACCGACGTGCTGACATCGCTGCAAACGGGATTGATCACCGGTGCGTATGCATCGCCGCTGGCGATCGTTTCCCTGCAATGGAATACCGCAACAAATTATTTGCTGGAATATCCGCTGACCAATTCCTCCGGTGCGGTGGTGATCTCGAAGCGGGAGTTCGATAAAATTCCCGCCGACCTTCAGCAGATCCTGTTGAAGCATGGGAAAACATTTATGCGGAAGCTGACGGAGCAGAGCAGAAAAGATAACGTGAAATCGCTGGAAACACTGAAAAAGAACAAGATGAATTTCCTCAGGCCGGATGCGAACGAACTGAAATCGTACGACGAGATCGGGCGAAAAGCCCGGCAAAGTATGGTCGGCAAACTCTATTCGCAGGATCTGCTGACGCGCGTGGAAAAAACCCTTGCAGACTTTCGTGCGAAAGGGAATAAATGAAGCAGATCCTGTTCGTCGATAAATGGCTGGAAAAAATTACCGGTTGGCTGCTTGTTTTTTTCCTCGGCATTATGATCGTGATGGCGTTCGGGCAGGTGGTACTGAGAAATTTTTTTGACACGAGCATCGAATGGGGCGATATTTTTTTGCGGCATCTTGTGTTGTGGCTCGGATGGCTCGGCGCCGTGATCGCTACGGGAGAGGGACGTCACCTTCGTATTGAATTTGTCACCAGACTTGTTCCGCAAAAGGTCCGGAAGATTTTCTTCATCATCACCAGTTTTTTTGCGGCGTTCATTTGTTACTTATTGATGGATGCATCGATCTCTTTCCTTCAGCTTGAGATAGAAGCGGAAACGGTCCTGATCCTCGATCTGCCGAGCTGGTATTTTATTGTGATCATCCCGATCGGGTACGGCATTGTGTCCTTTCGTTTTGTCGTTCGTTCCCTCAATTGGATCGCTGAGATCTTCCGCGGCAACTGGGAAACGGCGGAGGTGAAACACTGATGCCCGTCATATATTTTGTACTGGGACTCATTCTGCTTGTCCTTCTCGGTTCACCCCTGTTTACGATCATCGGCGCGATATCTCTTTACGGATTTTCCGTCGAAGGAATCGGTTCCGCCGCGATCATTATTGAATTGTATCGTCTTGCAAGCCAGCCGGTTCTGCTTGCCATTCCGCTCTTCACTGTGTCAGGATATTTTCTTGCGGAAAGCAAGACGCCGCAGCGAATCGTTGCCCTTGCCCATGCGCTCATCGGATGGATGCCGGGCGGACTTGCGATTGTCGTGCTCATCAGTTGTGCAATCTTTACGGCGTTCACCGGCGGATCGGGCGTAACAATTGTTGCGCTTGGTGGACTTGTCTTTCCAATTCTCATTGCAGAAAAATATTCGGAAAAATTTGCGCTCGGACTGGTGACGACATCAGGAAGTTTGGGATTGCTGTTTCCGCCCAGCCTTCCGATCATTCTCTACGGAACATTTGCCGGAGTGTCCATCGAAAGCCTCTTCCGCGCGGGACTTGTGCCGGGAACGCTTTTAATTCTGGTGGTTGTCATTTACAGCATCCAGCAGGGAGGAAAGTCACATGTTCCGCGTCATCCGTTCGATGCGAAAAAAACATGGAGCGCTCTGAAAGGCATCGCGTGGGAACTTCCGCTGCCGTTCTTTATCATCGGCGGCATTTACGGCGGATGGTTCACGGCAACGGAAGCGGCGGCAGTGACGGCATTTTATGTCTTTATTGTTGAAGTGTTCATCTATAAAGATCTGAAATTCTTTACAGACGTTCCGCGCGTGATGAAAGAAAGTATGGTGCTAGTCGGTGCGATCCTGATGATCCTCGGCTGTGCAATGGGGTTGACGAGTTATCTGATCGACCAGCAAGTGCCGCAAAAATTATTTGAATATATCAGCCAAGTTGTGACAAGCAAGGTATTCTTCTTGATCCTTCTCAACATCTTTTTGCTCATCATCGGTATGATGATGGAGATCTTTTCGGCGATCGTGGTGGTGCCGCTGATCGTTCCCGTGGCGATGCAGTACGGCGTCGATCCGATCCATCTCGGCATCATCTTCCTCGCCAATCTTGAAATAGCCTACTTGATGCCGCCGATAGGGTTGAATTTATTTATGGCGAGCTTCCGCTTCAATAAAACGATCGGCGAAGTGACGCTGGCGACACTCCCGTTCATTCTGGTGCTCTTTGTCGCGCTCATCATTATCACCTACGTGCCGGAATTGAGTTTGTGGTTTGTGAAATGAAGATGTAAAGATTGTGAATATAGTTTTTTGACTCCCTTTAATTTATCTCTTACATTGAGATAGAAATTTTTGTGAAAAACGGTCAATGAACGTTCAAACAATCATACAACAAACATCGGCAATCATTCGGAAGCATTTACCTTCGGATTACAAAATTATCTTGTTTGGTTCGCAGGCAAAGGGTAATGCACTTGCCATATCTGATATTGATATTGCCGTTGTTGGAAAGGAAAAAGTTCCTCCAATAACGATGGCAAAGATACGGGATGAAGTGGATGGAATCAGAACGCTGCGCGGAATTGATGTGGTGGATTTAATGACCGTTGATGAATCATACCGCAAGAATGTTCTTTCGTACGCAAAGGAAATTACTGTATGAGGGAAATTTATACATCATACACAAAATCGTTGGAACGGCTGAAAGAAATTCTCCTTGCGGAAAAGACTGTTGCAAACCGCGATTCTGCGATTAAGCGATTTGAATTTACACCGAACTGGCGTGGAAATTGATCCAGGTATTTTTTGCGTGAACAGAAAATAATCTGCCGCTCGCCCAAAGAATGTTTGCGCGAGGCATATACGTTTGGATTACTTGAAGATGATGAACGATGGCTGCAAATGATCGACGATAGAAATATTACTGTTCATACCTACAACGAAACAACTGCTGATGAAGTGTATTCCCGCTTACCGATGTATCTTGAATTATTTGAATCGCTGAAATCAAAAATTACAACGTAATGGGTACCTCTAAAAACCTATTCTGCGAATCCCGAAACTTCGGGACGTAATCTGCGGGAGAATATTTCCCGCTGATTTCGCTGATTACCGCAGATAAAAAAAAATCACGTTCAGTTTTTAGAGATGCCCTTAATTTTCTCAACGCAAACCGACATAAATCAAACTAAATTAAACTTTGTGCTTTCGTGAGTTTGTGGTTTGTGAAATGAATCTATTCCGACAAAATAATTTCGTGATCTAATCTACCAATACTTCATACACCGTAATAGGAGTGTCCAATCCTTTTACAATAATTGGTTCGAGCGGTTTTGTACGAACGAGGTCTTTAACATAGCGATATGTTGCTTCGGAAATCATAATTCCTTCTATCGGCGCATTGGATTCTAACCGCTGCGCCAAATTTACATCCGATCCTAACACTGTATATTCCATTCGTTTTTTCGATCCTAAATCGCCAACAACAACAGGACCGGTATTGATTCCAATTCTGATACGAATTGGCAAACGACCAATCGGTTCCCATTGCGCTTTCAACTCGCGGCACTTTTGCTGCATTTCAATTGCAGCTTTTACGCAACGCAATGCGTGGTCGGGCTGAGGTTCCGGCGCTCCGTAAAATACCATCAATCCGTCGCCGATAAATTTATCAACAGTTCCTCCGTATCGAAAAACAATGTCGATCATTGCGCCGAAATATTCATTCAATGTCGCGCTGATCTCTTCCGGTGTCATCGTTGAAGAATATGTCGTGAAACTTTTAATGTCGCTGAACATCACCGTTACTTCCTGTCTGCGGGGAGTTGTCGTCAGGGCATCAGGATTATCGATCATTTGTTTTACAATCGTCGGCGGAAAATATGTTTCAAATTTTGAACGGATTTTTTCTTTTTCTTTTTCTTCAGTGATATACCAATACGCAACAATTGCAGTGATAGCAAACCCGCCCGTCATCATGGGGCGGATGATCTGTAGAATAATTCCGGCATAGACGAACAATAACGCGGCGGCAATAAAATACATTACGAGCAATGACACAGAAAAAAATGTAAATTGAACCGATGAAAATCGCGCGGCAAACATTACAATAAGCGCTGCAATACAAACTTCAATCATCGTCATAAAGCGTAACGGCAGCGCACTAAGAAATTGTTGAGTAAGAATTGTATTTAAAGTATTTGCGTGAAGACCCACGAGAGGGAAATTTTGTTCGAACGGTGTGGGTCCAACATCTGAAATTCCTGTCGAAACATCGCCAAAGATTCCTATTGATCCGGAATATTCTTCTGCGAATGCTTCTACTTCATCTCGATCATCTGCAACCTCCAATAGTTGCGCAAAACTCATGTGCCGCATTGCATCCCATCCGCCGATCCAATTGATGATCATATTTCCATTCTCATCGATCGGGATGACGATATCGCTGATCGCGTTTTCTTTTATCTGCGCGCCGCGCAAAACAATCGAATGTCCGCCGGTGATGGTGATGCGATCAGGGGTAACGTTGAAACGATCGCATGCAAGTCTCATCATCATGCTCGGATAGAATTTATCTTTGTATCGAATAACAAGCGGTACTTTACGAAAGACACCGTCAAGATCGGGCTGAGCGCTGATAAAACCGATACCGCGCGCTTCTCTTGAAAGATCAGGCCATGTCAACAATGTAGTCCCGGCGTGATAAAAATTATTTGCACTATGCTGTGAAACAGTCCAAGCGCTCGAATCGAGAAATTTTATTGTTTCATTCGACTTTGTGAAAAATTTTTGATCTGTTTGTTCCAAACTAAATGCAACCGGAAAATAGACTTGGTTCGATTCTCGTACCGATGCCGCCAATACGCTGTCGTCTTCTCTATTTACTTTTTGCGCAAAGATAATGTCGAAAGCGATCGCAGAAAATTTCATCCGATGGAGCGCGGAAACAACATCGCCGTAATATCGGCGGGGAAAGTAGTAACTCAACTTCTCGATACTTGAATTGGTAATATCAATATGAACAATTGAAGAATCGTACGCAGGAGGGTTTAGCGTTGCTCGAAGAAGAAATAGCCGGTCAACCGTTTGGTTATTCCACGCATCTAAAACTCGTGGAAAAATGAGAAATAGAACTTGGGTGATGATAAACGATGCCGCAATAATGACAGAGGCACTTTTTATTCTATGCTTTTTACTTGTGGTCAATCGTTATCGTTTTGCTGTAAAAATTATTTGCTGAAATTTCAGTTGCCATTGTTGCGATATCAATTTTTTCCGGATCGATCTCTGTATCCTTTTTGCCGCGCACATTTCCGGCAATGCTCACCGGTCGTTCTGCGAGCGTAGAAAATGTGCGGAATCGTTTTTTAATATCCCTGATTTCATTGATCACCATATTGGCAGATTCCAGCTTTTTGTCGTTTGCCGCACTGTTCATTTCTTTCAGTCCGGATTCTAAATCCGTCAATCGCTCCGATGAAGCAAGTATGTAGAATGTTTCTGTGCCGATATTCTTATCGAGTTTGAACCAGTCGCGCCCTTTGGGTATGTAATAGTTCTTTTCCAACGCATACTCTTTTTCGAACATGTCAAAAGAATATGGGAACAGCATCGTTATTTCATTCTTTGAATTTTTGTAAATGACATATACATACGATCGCTGAATTTGATGGACCAACAATTTAAATTCATCGCCGCTTTTCAGCGATGTGTCGCGTGAAATTGCTGCAACTCTCTTTTTACTTCCAAATTCTCCGCGTGCAACAAATGACCATTTATAATTGATATTTTCTTTTTGTGTCGCTTCTTGAGCCACAATCATTTGTGCGATGAACAGAACACATACCGCAAAAACAATCGGAATATTATTTTGTTTCGTTTTCACAAAGAGTCCTTTCGTTGCAATGATTGAGTTAGTGAGGTATTAATGAGATTGTCAGATCTTTATCGTATGAACCTTGATTTCGTGTTGGGTGTTGATTTCCGTTTGTTTGACGCTTCACTTTTTCTTCAACATAATCCATTAGCTCGCCGATCGTTACCGTATAATCATTGTTGAAATCTGCTTTGCCTTTCATCCCTTCAAGCAAAAAATAAGTAAACACACCGTGTCCATACTTATCCAATTCTTGAGAAACTTCGCCTGCTTGGCTTGCGGTAAAAACAATGGTTCCTTCTTTCGATTTTGAAAGATCGGAGAGATATTGATTGATAAGATTTGTTTCGGTCAACGACATTCCTCTTGTTGCAATATCGGAACTGATGCCGCCGCTGTGGCACGCATCCGTAAAGACAACGACTTTTTTCGACGGAATATATCGTGTCAACGCGGTGTTCACATCCCACATCGGAAATGCAGAAGTTTCTAGAGAATTCGGATCGGTATCATACGGAAGCAGATAATTATTATTCGGATTAGCGGGCTCTGGCGCGCCATGTCCCGCAAAATAAATTATCACCAAATCTTTTTCGATTGTCTGACGAAGAAAATTATATAATGCCTGTTTGATGTTTTGAAGCGTTGCGTCTTTATTCAACAGCACTTTCATTCTGTTTGGATCAAAACCTCCGCCGGCAGACGATTGTAGAAATTCGGCAAAAGCTCTTGCATCGCGATCTGCATAACTAAGATTTTTGATCTGTGGATTTTGATATTCCGATATTCCAACAATCACCGCCCATTGCTGTGGTTGGTTTGTGTTGCGGGGAAGTTTTTCAGCAGTGGATGAGATTGGAGCATTCATCACACGGCGGGTGATAGTGAAGGTTTTGGAAATTTTTTCGCCGCCTTTGCCGTACACCGTCAGTTGAATTTGATTGAATCCGGCTGAAAGAGAAACTGTTTCACTGATTGTTGCGCCTATCGGTTTGCGTGGAATATTTTCTTTGTTCACAATTTCAATAGTGTTGAGCAAGATTGTGTATCGGCTAAAATCAAACCATGTTTTGAATTCGACAGAAAGTGTTATCTGATCTGTTTCGGATATATCTTTCGGAGAAAGAATTTCCAGCGCGTTCTCTTTTGAAAGGCGCTGAACACGAAACAATGTTGTTGCAGTATTACCTCGGCTGTCGGTTGCGGAAATGTGAATGTCGTTTGTTCCAACAGTGTTGAGTTTTGGAACAGCGGAAAACTTTTTCGATTTCATTCCGCTGCTGTCAGTGGTATTCAGCAATTCAACGTTCTCGCCGGCAACGGTTATTTCTTTGATGTCGTTTTCGTCCGTTACAACTCCTGCAATAGAAATTTCCGGAGCGAATATTTTTGCCGTTTCGCCTTCTTTCAATAATGGTTTTTGAATTGTAATAGAGGGCGGTGTACGATCCGGTTTTTCGGAAAGCACAGAAAAAGTTTTCACTTCGCCTTTTGTTGTTGCCGCCAACAGTATTGAATTTGTCGGCGAGAATGCAACGATATTATAGATCACCCCCGAATCAGAAATTGTGCTTTCCAATTTTCTTGATTGAACATTCCATATCTGAATGACGTTATTTGCCGAAGCAAGCCACGCGGAAGTTGAATTGAATGAGACACAAGAAACATTGCCCGCAGATACTTTTATCTTATTGAGCAAAGAAAAATCACGAACGTTCAATATTCGTATTGTTGAATCACTGCATCCGGCGGCAAGAAGTTTTCCATCGGGACTGAATTGTAGAGAAGTAACCCTCTCGCCATTTCCTGTCAGAGTTCGTATTTCTGTGAATGTCTCAATATCAAGCATGTGAATAGTTCCGTCAGCAGTAACCGATGCCGCAATTCTGCCGTTAGGGCTTATTGTAACAATTTGCACTTCCAATGTATTTTTTGGAAATGAACCAAGCAGACTATTGATGCCCATCTGCCATAATTTTGTTTCTTTATCGCCGCCCGTAATTATTTTTCCCGTTGAGCTAATATCTAATGAGCGCACCATAGCGTTAGTATGCGCTATAAAAGAACCTGTCTTTGTCGTGTCGGCTATATTCCATACGCTCACACTGCCGTCAACTTCACCTAACAATAGTGATTTTTCATCGGCGGTGAACGCCACTCCGATATTTTTTCCAAATTTAGTTGTGAAAGAATGTTTATCGGTGAGCGAGTTGGGGTCGATGATCTGTATTTTTTTTTCTAAACTTGTAAGGACAACAAGTTTGCCTGTAGGGCTGAACCGAACTGTATAAAAAGGAGATTTTTGAAGAGCGGATGTTTTTTGCGGTTCGATGTAAATTTGCTGCGCTGCACTTATGGAGCAAAGAACCACAAACATGCTTATCGATAAAATTATTTTTACCATTTTCCATCTCATCATCAACAGAGTAAAACCAATAGACGTTTCTTGAGTATCGCAAATATCCGATACTTTGTCAACGTTATATACTAAATAAATTTAGATTTTGATATGTCTGGATATTCATTGATTCTCATTACACACTTTCCTATATTTTCCTCAACTAATTGAGCATTTTCATCTCTTATTAAATGCAGGAAGTTTAACAGCCACCCATGAAAACGCTGATATTTTCCGCTTTCGTATTGTTTATCTTCATCATTTCTTCCGTCGAAGCCCAACAAATTACCCCCAGCGTAACATTAAAGATTGCAGAAAAATCCGGTTTTCTTGGAATGGGCGGGGCAAAGTTTTTGAACATTACGCTTTCCAATGCGAAACGAGAAAAAAATCTTAACAGTACCAATGTAAACAGCGGACAATTCTTCTACTTTATTCTGCAAAATGAAAACAAATGGAAGATCGATCCCGATTTTTTGAATGATGATCTTCAGCAATTATCTCTTGTTCAAGAAAATAGCAAAGTATCTGCACAAAGCCGCGAAACAATTATTACTGAAGGTGATAAGACAAGCATACTTGTAGGATTTCCGAAAACAATCGCGCTTCATAAACCATTTTCATTTATATTTCCCATAGGCGATAAATTTTCAAGTGTTGAAATGGTCGTTCCGATGGAATATTGGCAGGGTTATTCTACTGTTACTAAAATTTTTGTTGATGCAGAAAAAACATTACAATCCCAACAATATAAAATTGCGGTACACTATTACAATTCCATCATAGCCAGTAAAGATTTTGAAATTTTTCCATTATACGCAAAGGCGAAAGAAAACCGATTATCTGTCTTTGAACAATACTATGAAGGAACGAACAAAGATTTTTTACAATCGATAAACAATCCAAAATCGGATTTGAGACAAAAGATCGCCGAAGTGAACGTAAATATTTCTAAATTTCGCTATGTTGTTGATTCACTGCCGAATAGTTCAATTGGAATAGATGTATCCGAGCCAAAGATTGTTTCACTGCTCCAAAAAGCACAATCATCCGTAGTGCAATCAACAGCAGCGCTCGATTCTCTCCAACACGCACTTGATGATGCTAACACTAAATGGATTATTGCAGGTTCTTCAACAGGGAAAACTGACTACCGTTACAAATATATTATTGAAACACTTGCTTATGGATGTGTTTCAATTCCATTTGCCGACACTACCAAAAAAGATTTAGTCTTTACCGTGTCAGACGAACTGATTGCGCGATTGAAAAAATATAATCTGACGGAATCGTACGAAACATTTTTGCGAATGATAAATTCCAGAGTGCAATCAAAACAAAGTTTCTTTCCCGATAATTTTCTTTCGAACCTTCGGCGAGATTCTGCCCAGTTTGCGCTGCCATTTTATTCTGCTATGAAATCTGTTTCAGATTTTTACAGGGGAAATTACGATGCGGCGAAGTCTGAAATTTTGCATGTCTTTGCAAAATCCTATGAACACGGATTGACCGGGAAACTTGATGAACTGCGCATTTTGATCGAAACAATGCAAAAGAAAATTCCCCCAGAAGTATTGAAAAAATTAATTGACGGACGAATTGCGGAAGAAGATGGCAATAACGATGCTGCTGTTGAATATTACAAAGATGCAATATTGATATCTGAAGACTATGCTCCTGCGTCATTCGCGCTCGGGAAATTATATGATCGCGTTGGTGATAACAAGGCGAATAATTTTTTTCAGAAATCCGTCAAAAGCGATTCACTGTACTATTCAGCATATCGGTTTTTGTATTTAAATTTTTATAGAAATGGAAATTTCAAGCCGATGATTGATCTGCTTACCGAAGCATTGGCGCACGGCAACGATTTTTTCAATATCCATTACTATCTTGGCATTGCATATAATGGTGCAGGATTATTTGATGAAGCGATCAATCAATACCAGCGAGCGCTTGAATTGAATGGAAAAAGCATCGATGCAAACATTCAAGCAGGTCTGGCGTACCAAAATATGAAATCGTATGCGAAAGCACGAGAATTTTATACGCGGGCAATCCAGATCGATCCGGAAAATCAAACTGCAACAGAAAATTTAAAACGTCTCGACGAACTGCAAAAGAAGTTTTAATTTTTTACTGCCGCAGATTCACCGTGTAAAATTATTGTATGAATCTGTGGCATCATTATCTGATTATAGTATAATAACGTAATCAGTCTGATAATATTCCGTAGCGCATATTATCCAACATATTGCAGTATAATACTAGTTAGCCCGCATTTAAATAGTGACCATATTAAAGGATTTTATGGACATACAAATATCTACACTAATATCAATCGGAGCAGTATTAATTTCACTTTATGCTGTTTTGTCAAATCGTAAAAAACAACAAAATGATGAAAGGGTTATACTGGCTAAAAATATATCCGATATTAAAAAAGAATACGCTGAGGGTCTTTTTGTATTTGATCGAATCCTTAAAAAATGGTCGGAGTTAGATGATTGGGTAATAAATAATAAAGAATTTCTTTATGATGATACTGTATCAGAATTAAATAAATACCACGATGATATTTTACGATTTCAATCCAACATGAAATCGCTTTATGAGAAACTTGGTCATCAAGATCCACTAACTTCAGATCCTGTTATTCTCTCTGCAATTGCTGTTGAAAGCAAACAAATAAAGGATTCTTTAGAGCAAGAGTTTCATGGTATAACAGTTGTTATAGAAAAAATGACAAAAATAAATCTCAAAAAATTGTTAAAAGAGAGAAAGAAGAAAAAGTAATTTATGCGGGCTAACCACTTTAAAAAGGAAAGAGTCAAGAAAAAATAATCCTCCCACAGCACAATGATTTTATTTTGTGCACCCAACAGAGAAAAATATATTTTGTTTTTTTTAACGACTACACGAACAGATCAAAAAAGTTGCTGTAGCAAAATACCGTATGCTCTATCGAAGATGGTCAGCTATACTTCGCAAAAAAAAGAAGCAGTGAGCGACCACACCACTTTACGGGCTTGTCCGCACACTATGGTGCGAAGTTCCCGCCTTGAAGCGGGAGATCCCAGATATTTTCACGGCACAACGCCCCGCCAATCCAATCCGTCAAAAAAAAGGGCGGACGTAGAAAACACGAAATCGGCGGGATGCAAAAAAAAGCACTTGTCTTCCCAATCCAGTCGGGCGATATACTTGCGCTATCAGTTAGGCGTCCGGGCTTGACAAGCGTGGCCACTGCACAGATTTATGATGAGAAATCGGTAGACCTTTGAATCCTTTATATGGTGATTTGTTCTTTAAGATATAGTAAACAATTTTAGCGAGCTCTTTGGCAACGATGGTGCGTGCAATAGTTTTGTTGCTTCGTCGCACCATTTTGTTGTAGAATGATTTGATTTCGGGATAATACTGAATAGCATGCACGGCAATATCACTGAAAGCGATCTTGAGATATTTGTTTCCATCCTTACTTGATTTCTGATGAGTGCGACGATTCGAGTTATCGGCAGCAGGAACGAGTCGGCAATACGAAACAAAATGTTTATCGGAATCAAAGCGTTCGATGCCATCAATTTCAAGATAGAGTGTGAAGGCAGAAATTTTACCGATACCGGGCACATGCAGCAGATGTTGAATATCAGTATTGGGGATCAGATGTGGATGAAGAGATTTTTCCAACGTAAGAATGTGTTCGGCAAGCATCTGTTGTTGTTCTTCTAAGAGCGAAAGTTGTAATTGATACGGTTCTGAAAAACTCTCGGGATGATTGAACTTGACGCCAATGGTGTTGGCACTCAGGATACATGAAGTATGTTTATGGACAATCCGCAGACGAGCGCGCATCGTATCGCGAAGATCGCGCAGAGACTTACTGATTTTGTGTGCTCGAGGAATGAGATTTAAACGCAAGAGAATGGCCAGAGTGTTGGAATCCACTTTATCAGTTTTGACCTTTGCGTATGAAATAGCTTTAAGATATTTTGCATGAGCCAGGACAAGTTCGATACCGAGTTCTTCGAGCAGATCGTTGAGCCAATACCAACCGGTTGTGGATTCGACAACGGCAATGTGAGAGCCGGGAAGAGAGTGAAAATACGCAATGAGAAGTTCGCGAATATTATCGACACGTTGTTGTTTGATGAGAGTTCCGATCTCATCGAGTGTAGTGATGTAACAGTTGTCCCAATGCAGATCGATACCGGAATAGTATTTCATAAGGAGCCTCTTTGTATTTTGTGATGAAAAATTGTTTGGCGACATTTAATTTACGAAATCGGGAGGTTCCTTTCCTTTTTGATAATATCCAATCGCTCAACCTGACGTGGTAACCACGCTCGCTCTTAATTTACGAGTGTTGAGTTCTCAAATGACAACATACGATACAAACAGAAATCAGCAAATTAACAAACAGTCGCGGCGCGCTGGAACGTTTGCCCGCAGGTTAGTTCCAGTCCGTTAGGGCGCAACTATAATCACAATCAATATGAAAATTCCAAGCATCCAAAGTAAAACCATAGCGCGCGAATGGTTAATTTTAGTTTTTTCTATCCTCATCGGAACTTTATTTAGTGTCATTTTTTATTTTCAGACTCCTTCGGGTTATCTTGAGGTTCGTCAGAGACTTTATGATGCGCTAAATTATAAATATCAATACCCAAGCAATACGCGGACAAAAATATTTTATATAGAAGATCCTCCACAACTTCAACTTCATACTTTTAGGCCATTCAAAGAAATAATTGTTAAACCCGCATATATAGGAATGTTTGAAAGATTTTCGGATAATTTAGAAAGTTCAAATAAAAGAAGAGTATTTTTTGATTCTGTTTCCTTAAAATATGACATCGGTGATTATAATGAGTTTGAAAGACGAATTACTCCACCTTCGATATTTGCTGGTTTCCAAAAATTTGTCAAACATCTTTTTGCAAAATGGTATTGGTTTGATACTTGGGTTTCTGTCTTATTACCTTATATATTATTTCAAGTGTTGCGTTCTGTATTTTTGTCGATAAAAATTTTGATAACTAAAGAGACTTTTAAAAAATAATTTGCAACCTAACCACTCAACTTCTGACGTTGCAACCGCTCGCGCTCCAAAGTTTTAAGTGTCGTAAAATTTAGATACAACATACGTTACGAAAGAGCATTTTTAATCCCGATAAAAAGCATCGGGATGCAAAGAACGCATTTAAACTTTTAATCCACGCGCTGGAACGTTGCCACGCGGCTTAGTTCCAGTCCGTTAGCCAGCAATTCGAGTGTCTATGAATCAAATTGTACAAAAAATAAAATCAGAGTATATAGATGTTTGGCATTTTGAAACACCAAATGAACAATTTCAAAAAGCATATGACGTATTTGAGAAAGAAGGTACCAGAAGTGTTCGAGAGAAAATTGATTTCGTAAAAAAAGAGCAGAACTTATGGGTAAAATACTCTGAAAATAAAGTAGCGGTTGATCCTTACTTACTTCGACTAAAATCATATGACCTTTTGATAGAACAAATTAAAGAAACATTATTAAGCAATCTCGAAACAATTATATTTACGCATTGCGATGAAATTAAAAATGAAAATATTGTAAAAATCTATAAATTAATTTCTCAAATATTTAATGGACAACTACACCGAGCCACGGAAACGGAATCAAAATATCTTGCTAGTATCGGACGCAGCGATCAATTAAAATCCTCTGTTCTTCCGATTGAGGATAAATTTAATAACGCAAACAGTAGAATAAGAGAGATAGTTGAATCGGCAATTGACCAATTCAATCTTAACAAGCGAACTCAACGACGAGAGTATAACAAGAAAAGACAGACAGAAATTATTAATTCTGTAATTAAGTGGGTACCTAGTACAGCATTTGCTACTTATTTACTGAAGTGGATATTATCAAATATATTTGGCTGGCATTAGTTACTATATAGGATAGTTCCAGTCAGCTAACACGCAACCCATACTTACAAATCTATTGTAGAGTAAACTTATGAAAACTATCTTAAATATTTCTATTCTTTGTATTTGTTTTTTAACATTAAGTTGTAAAAAAAGTACAACTGAACCGGACACTGTACCAACGCCAACAACGCCTGTAGTAAAAATTGTTTCTTTAACAAATAATGCAGTTGTTTTAGATAGCGCAGTGATTGAAATTGAAGCAACTGATGATAAAGGAATAACCAAAGTCGAAATTTATATTGATAATAAAACCGATAGCGCTAAAACCTTACTTATTAAACCATATAAATATATTTGGCGAACGCCGCAAATAGAGGATTCGAGCAAGCATTTGCTCTATGCAAAAGCTTATGATGCCGATGGCAATGTGACAACAACTGAAGTATGGACAATTAACGTATATAAATTTCATGCACCGAGCAATTTACAAATCAATTCAATGACTGAATCGCAAGTTATGTTATCATGGACAGATAATTCTTTATTCGAAACCGGATTTGAAATTGAACAATCTTCCAATAATGGCAATTATGCTTTAGTAAAAATAGTAGGAGCTAATATTACAACAACAACAATTGCTACATCATTTGAACCGACAACTACATATTCATTTCGTACGCGGGCAGTAACAACAATAAACAAATCTCCATATTCCAACATACCAAGTTATAATATAGCTGCAACGACAACAGTTATGGTACCTGTTACTGGCGGAACTTTTATTATGGGAAGTGAAAACAGTATAGATAAAGGAGCAAGCCCTTCACATTCTGTAACACTTTCCGATTTTTACATTAGCAACACAGAAATACGTTGGGGAACGTGGGATAGTGTATATCAATGGGCAAAGAATAACGGCTACACTGATTTACCTGTTGGAAGAAAAGGATATGAAGGAGGAGATGCCAAACATCCCGTTACAGAAGTAAATTGGTATGATATTGTAAAATGGTGCAATGCACGATCAGAAAAAGAAGGATTAATGCCGGTCTATTACAAAAGCACAACCTTCACAACGGTAAACATTTACAAAATAGGGCAAACAGATTTACAAAATACAATGGTAAACTGGAGTGCGAATGGTTATCGTTTACCCACCGAAGCGGAATGGGAATTTGCCGCACGTGGAGGAAATAAAAGTAATGGTTACATGTACAGTGGAAGTGATACGCTAAACAAAGTTGCGTGGTACGACAAAAATTCAGGTAATACAACACACCAAGGTGGAACAAAAGCTGCAAACGAACTTGGCCTGTATGATATGAGCGGCAATGTATGGGAATGGTGCTGGGATTGGTGGGGAAGTTATAGCAGCAGTGCGCAAACAAATCCATACGGAGTAACAACCGGAACCTACCGAGTTTTGCGAGGCGGTACGTTTCTAAATACCGAAAATCTATCTCGTGTTGCTGGTCGCGAAATCGATCTTCCTAGCACTCGCTACATGAATGAAGGATTTCGAGTCAGTAGGACAAAATAACACTTTATGTTTTTACATTTAAAAAATGAGAATTTAATTTATTGTAAAGATAATATTTCAAGTTAAATAATGAAAACATCCAGTCTGAATTGTATATGTCAGAATTTTATTCCACCACATTATGACGATCGTATTTTGGCAATTGAACAATTGAGAAATCAATGTCCCGCACTGAAACTTTTATTAATTCCTGATTTAATTTGGGATAATTATAAAACGGCTGAGCTAGCACCAAGAGATAATGGTCTTCATATTTTTGTTACATCACAATCAATTTTAGAAGGTGATATAGGAAAACTGACTTCATCTCTGCATCGGTATCTTTATTCTCGTTCCCAAACTCCCCGCCTGCCAAACGCAGTCGGGCAGGTGTTTGGGAACGTAATGCAACTGAAACTCCGTTTCACAAACTGTCATTGTAACGAAATGTAGTTATTCCGCTGCGTTCCTCTACGAGTCGTAGACCAACGGGACGTTGGGAACGAGGGGAAACTCAACTCAAAAAATTTATTTCAAGATTCATCCAATAGTAGATCCTTAATTTTCTCGCCGCAAACTGATTTAAATCATCTTAATTAGTCGCCCCTTAAAAAGTCATTGGAAACGGGTAACCGCAACCTTCAGGTTGCGATAATAAACCAGGTTCGCAGGCTGAAGCCTGCGGCTACCGAGTTATTTTTACTTTTTAAGATTCAACTAATTAAACTTTGTGCCTTCGTGACTTTGTGGTTATATTTATCTTGTTATGTCTAAACAAACCTCAAAATACGTCTGTCAATCCTGCGGCTACGTGTCGCCGCGGTGGACGGGAAAATGTGTGAACTGCAACGAATGGAATTCATTCGTTGAAGAAGCATCAACTCCTCTAAAATTAGTTCGCAAGAGCGGAGGAATTGCATCGAAACTTAATGCGATCCCGCTCAACGACGTTGACAGCATTGCCGATATTCGTTTTGTTTCCGGAATGGATGAATTTGACCGCGTGCTTGGCGGCGGAATCGTAACCGGAAGCGTGATCCTTCTTGGCGGCGATCCGGGAATCGGCAAATCTACATTGATGATGCAGGTTGCGCTTCACTTAAAAGACAAAGTGATTCTGTATGTAACAGGAGAAGAATCGCCTCAGCAAGTGAAACTGCGCGCGGAACGTTTGGGTAAAGCGACGGATAATATTCAACTGCTTGCCGAAACGAATCTTGAAATAATTACCGACGTGATCGAACGCGCAATGCCCGACCTTGTCATTGTTGATTCCATTCAAACATTGTTCAATCCGAATCTTGAAAGTGCGCCGGGAAGCGTGGGACAAGTGCGCGAATCCACCGGACTGTTGACGCGCATTGCAAAGAAAAAAAATATTCCGATCATTCTCATCGGTCACGTTACGAAAGACGGAGCGATCGCCGGTCCGCGCGTGATCGAACACATGGTTGATGCTGTGCTGCAATTTGAAGGAGAAAAACACTACGCGTACCGCATTCTGCGTGCGATCAAAAATCGTTTCGGGTCGACGAACGAGATCGGCATTTTTGAAATGCACGACACCGGTTTGCGCGAAGTGTTGAATCCGTCGGAGATATTTTTGAGCGAGCGAACGTACGGCGCAAGTGGCGCAACAATTGTTGCAACATTAGAAGGAACACGTCCGCTGTTGATTGAAGTGCAGGCGCTGGTTTCATCCAGTAATTACGGTATGCCGCAGCGGACCGCAACGGGATTCGATCTTCGGCGGCTTTCGATGCTGCTGGCGGTGTTAGATAAACGCGTCGGCATCAACACCGGTGCGCAGGATGTGTTTGTGAATATCGCCGGCGGTATTCGCATTGATGAGCCGGCAGCGGATCTCGGCGTCGCTTCGTCAATCGTTTCTTCGCTGCGGGATGTTCCGGTCGATTCGCAGACCGTTGCTATTGGCGAGATCGGATTGGGAGGAGAGATACGGACGATCGCGCATTGCGACAAGCGCGTGCAGGAGGCGGCAAAGCTGGGTTTCAAACGGATCATTGTGCCGAAATCGAATGCAAAAAAGATGAAATCGACGAATGGCATTGCAATCGTTGGTGTGGAAACAATTCAAGAAGCAATAAAACATTTGGTGGGATAATAACAAAAACTTCCGAAGTCTTTAAGACTTCGGAAGTTTAGGAAAAAATTATGAACGCAGAATTCATGTGGGAAGCGATCCGGCTTTCCATCCAAAATATACGAGACGGTAACGGAGGACCATTTGCGTGTGTGGTTGCAAAAGAGGGGAAGATTATCGCACGCGGAACGAATCTTGTTACCTCGACGAACGATCCGACGGCGCACGCAGAAGTTGTTGCGATCCGTGAAGCATGTAAAGCACTCGGAACATTTCAATTGCACGGATGCGAGATCTATACAACGTGCGAGCCGTGCCCCATGTGTCTCGGCGCTATTTATTGGGCGCGTCCCGATAAAATTTATTATGCCAATGGCAGAGAAGATGCGGCGAAGATCGGATTTGACGATCTGTTTTTGTACGAAGAACTTCCTAAAAAAATCTCCGAACGAAAAATTCCTACGCAGCAATTGATGAGGGAAGAAGCGCTCGCCGCATTTCGAGAATGGGGACAAAAACAGGACAAAATTCAATATTAAGGGTAGTTCCAAAAACTACAATTTTTGTTAGTTGTCATTCCAATATTTCGAAGATAAACGCATATTTGTAAATTCAAAAGTGAGTTTTTGGAACCACCCTTAATTTCAAAATGCAGCACACTTCTAAAGTGCGGTACTTCTTTATTTCTACAAACAAAGTGCGACTCACGTTTGCAATGACACCGTAGAAAATCAAAAAGGATTTTCAATATTTATGCAGAAAGTGAGTCGCACTTTTTCTACAATACTTCTATGCAGCAACTTCTCATCGCAACGCACAACAAACATAAAGTGGAAGAGATCCGCCATCTTTTATCCGGTCTCTCATTTGAGGTTGTCAGTTTCAACGATATTCCCCACCCACCCAAAACAATCGAAGACCAACCGACGCTGGAGAGGAATGCGTTGAAAAAAGCGCGCGAAGCATTTGCCGCAACGAGTATTCTTTCCCTTGCCGACGATACCGGGCTGGGGTGTTACTATCTTGCACTTGCTCCCGGCGTTTATTCTGCGCGGTACGCAGGGGAGAAGGCGACGTATGCCGACAATAATAAGAAGTTGCTGCATGCGTTACGAGGTGTGCCGCAGCGCAGACGCACGGCGCGGTTTCGCACCGTTGTTGCGATTGTCGGAAAAAAGACGGAGCATGTGTTTGAAGGAAAAGTAGAAGGAAACATTCTCGAAACACCGCGCGGCTTACAAGGATTCGGTTATGATCCTCTTTTTGTTCCGAAAGGATATTCAAAGACCTACGCTGAAATGACGATCGAAGAAAAGAATCAACTTAGCCACCGCGCGTTGGCGTTAAAAAATGCGATTGAGTTTTTGAAAACGCTGTAGAGCCATCCGATAGAAACCTTGTCAAGGTTATGTAAATATTTTTCTAAACCTTGACAAGGTTGAGTTAGCACGACTTTGGAAAGTCGTCCTACGTTTTATTCCAACGTTACCGCCGTGCCGCTGGCGCTGACCATTTACATTGTTCCGCTGCCGACCGTTTCATAATCCAGATCAACACCGATCACGGCATTGGCGCCCATTGAGCGTGCCTGCATCTGCATTTCTTCCAGCGCAATATCTTTTGCTTTACGCAGTTCTTGTTCGTATGCCGCCGAGCGCCCGCCGACGATGTCGCGTATTCCCGCAAAAAAATCCTTGAAGATGTTCGCGCCAAGTATCGCCTCGCCGCTGACCAGTCCGTGATATTTTGCGATCTTTTTACCTTCAATAACGTTTGTTGTTGTGATAAGCATGGTTGTTCTCCTGTTAAGTTCTTTCAAATATACAGTTCTTTTGGGAAAAGGTTGCACGGAAATTTTAGCGGCAAACATTCTCTATACTCAGTGATCCGTTAAAGTCATACGATGAGTCGCTCTTTTGAATTCATAACACCTTCAAAATGCTCTTAAAACTTATACAAACTCATCGTATGACTGGTAATTGCCATTCTTTTAAAATAAAAAAGGCATTCACTTTTCAGTGAACGCCTTTGATTTCTGGAAAAAAGGAATCTGTTTTATAAAAAGATTCCTTTTCGTTGACCGATTAGATTCTTATCGGCTCTCAGTTATACTGCGGTTTGTCTGTTTCCTCGGTGACTTCTTTGATGGACGTAACAGCAATTGTGTTACCGTACAGCCTTCCTGTGACTATCACGCGGATTCCGCTCTCTTTCTTTGAATCTCGTATTACCGACTGTGCCTGAGAGTTTCCCGCCGCGTCCAGTTTCAACCACTCACTCCCGACAAAAATTCCGTAGCCACTTACCGGACCCAAATTGAGAGCGGTTGTCTTTTCGTAAGCGGCTGCTTGTTTTTCAGCACTTTCGGGATTCTTACCGATAATCTCCGCAGTTCGGATATCGACAAGATAGCCCTCCCACGAGAGTTCCTGCATCTGCGTATTTGCAGGGTCTAGATTTCACTTGCCCATTCCCGTTTCCTGAGCAATCGTTACTGCATAGAACGAGGCAACGACTGCTACCAGCACCATGATCTTTTTCATACGTTCCTCCTTGAGAATGTTATTAAAAATTTCCACCTGTTAATCTACACCATGTAGTATGAACAGCAGGGGCTTTAACTGCTGCCAACCGTAAGATACAGTTGCAACCGAGCCGCAATCAAGTTAAATTTTATTAACCGGATTTGTATTTGAAAATAATTTTTGTAGAATCGCGTGGACAATTTTTGTTTGAATATTTTCAGCGCCTCTTTGTAAAAAAATATTTTGGTGAGAAGAAAGGAAGAATATGAATCCAAATTTGAAGAAGAACATTGCCACACTGCTTGCATTCGCAATCGCATTTGCTTTTGTTGAATCGTCAGTGGTTGTTTATCTTCGCTCTCTTTATTATCCGGATGGATTTTACTTCCCGCTCAAAGTGATACAACCGAATCATCTTTTTGTAGAACTGGCGAGAGAGGTTGCCACCATCGTAATGCTTGCTGCTGTGGGAATAATGACAGGAGAACACAGATGGAAAAAATTCAGTTATTTCATTTTCGCTTTCGGAGTGTGGGATATTTTCTATTATCTGTGGCTGAAAGTTTTACTTGATTGGCCTTCAACGTTGCTCGATTGGGATATTCTGTTCCTAATTCCAATTCCTTGGATTAGTCCGGTAATTGCACCTGTTCTGATTTCTCTTTTCTTGATTACGGCAAGCATTCTTATTCTTCTGAAAGAGGAGAATGGTTTTCATCCTTCACCTCTTGCATGGTTATCAGCAATAGTGGGGAGTGGATTCATTCTCTTTTCTTTTATGCGTGACACCGACGCAACGCTTCGATTGCAGATGCCTCAACCATATCATTATGAATTATTGATCGCGGGTTTGGCGGTGTATTGCTTTGCGTTGTTTCATTCACTTCGTGTGAAGTCATAATGTTTTAAAAATACAAAGCGCGGAATTATTTTTCCGCGCTTGTATAAAATACTACGTATCTCTATTTGGTTCAATCTCGTTCCCAAACCCCCAGACTGTGTGAAAACTCTTGATTGGTCGGTAACCGTCCCGCTTTGTGGCGGGACGTATCTGATTCAAAAACGCCCCGCCTCGGCGGGGTGCCTACCAAAGAAAAGAGGGAACAAAAAATTTCAGTATGCGAAGCATGCATACGCATAATGCTAGAGACGCGGACGAGAACCCCCATTCTGCGTTAGAAGAGTCTTCAGAATCGATATTTTTCTTTTAGAAACTGATGTTACGCAAAACAAAAAATAGACCGCTGATTTACCCCGTTAAATAGCACATCACGAATTGTAATGTATTTTGAAATGTTTATTTAACGGGGTGAACGCGGATGAAACGGATTTTCACAGATTTAAATCCGCGAAAATCAGTCAAAATCAG
>Ga0209516_1000089_pt1 | contig 28919 bp, 31 predicted proteins | sample Napbiome12C3dose_FD_187716 | JGI IMG/M metagenome (GOLD analysis project Ga0209516, IMG submission 187716) | Groundwater microbial communities from S. Glens Falls, New York, USA - Naphthalene biodegradation metagenome 12C3dose (SPAdes) (version 2) ... | reverse complement strand
CTCGGGCAGGATGATGCAGAACTCGTCGCCGCCGTAACGTGCCAGCAGATCGCCGTCCCTCACGGCGGTATGCAGCAGTCCGGCGAACGCCTTGAGGAAGGTGTCGCCGAAATGATGGCCGTAACGGTCGTTGATGGTCTTGAAGTTGTCCATATCCAGCATCATCACGGCAAACTGCTGGTTATGCCGCTTCGCCCGTCCGACCTCGTAGCCCAGCAATTCCCAGAACATGCGCTGGTTGTACAGGTTGGTCAGCGGATCGCGCGTCGCGTAGTACTCGAGATCCTTGGTGTATTTGTAGATGGCTTTGACCGACCCGACGAGATTGAGCAGCGTCGTCAGGATGCTGCCGATGACCATGTGGCGAACGTTGTCCAGCGCCATCGGCGACTGCACGCCGATGCCGACGATGCCGCCGATCTTCGGCGTTTCCAGCAACAGCGACTTGGTTTGCAGTTCGATGTCGCGTGCGCTCAATTCCGGCAGCACGCCCAGCTTCTCGTCGGCAACGTTATGGGCGATTTGCAGTATCGTCGCGCCGCTGAAGACGGGATTGGCGAGCAGCAGTCTATGCAGCGACTCCTCGAACAATTGCTGCGTCGTTGCCGAGGGCGCCCCGCGCCAGAAAACTTCGCATTCGTAAGCCTCCTCCTCGACACGGAAAATCGTGACGAGGGCATAGGCATCGATGATGGGATTGATTTCGAGCAACAGATCCTTGATGAACTCGCGCCAGTCCCGCACTACGTTCGAGGTGATGATGAATTTTTCGAGCAACTTGATCTCGAATTCGAGGACATCCTTGTCCACCGCGACGCATTTCATCTTCTCGACGAGCAGGGCGACGTTGTCGAAAGTCTGATTGAATTCCCGGAAACCGAAATCGACCCGACTGATGTCGAACTGGTCGAAGTCCTTCACCGTATTCACCGATTCAACCTTGGCGCGAAACATGTCCACCGAGCGCTTGATCTTGCGCGCAGCGACGGCCGATGCGGTCCCGGCCGCCAGCAGTACCAGCAGCCCCAGCACCAGAAACATGCCTATGTAGTAAATACGCACCTGGGTGGTCACGACCTGCAGCTTGTGCCGGGTGACGATCACGCCCAGCACCTCGCCCGCATTGGCATTGCCGTGGCAGGCCAGGCATTCCATCTGCGCGATCACAGGATAGGCATAGAGTACCTGCCCGGCAGACTTGACGACAACCGCCTTGCCGGTATTCAGAACCTGCGTCACTTCCTCAGACACCGCGGATTGCTGAGACTTGCCGTAGAGCGCTTCAACTTTCAAGCCGCGATACACGTCCACACCGCTCAATGTGGTCGAGAACACCGATCGGCTTGCGGCCGCGACACTCTCCAGCTTCTGGCGCGAAGCGCCGCTGCGCAGGACCTGGTAGAGATCGACAAAATTTTGCCTGGATATTTCTTTCGATGTCTCGACGGCTCGCTCTTCCAGCAAGTTCTCGTATAGCAGCGAGGAAGCCAGCGTTGCCCCGAGGAACACCAGCAGCGCGACGCCGGCGGTCGCGGTAAATACGTACCCCCTGAGGGTATCGACCAGCCAGAGAAACTTCCTGAAATTACCGCGCATCGGCAGAGCCCGTTTGAGTCGCCGCGCAGTCCGCAGCAGCTATATTGATGAGCGACGAATCATAGACGATTTGGAATAGCCGCGTACTTGCGGTGCAGCAGAGAATGTTGCTTTTGGACTCGCTATCGAGTCAAATTGCCGAACCCCCCATGTTCTCCAAGACATCAAAACTGCTTGACGCAATACCGGCCGGCGCCAGTGTCCCGGAAGCCGACGTGGGTATTGAGAAGACCCGTTTACTGTTCCGGAACGCCGGAATGGCGCAGACCGTTGTCGTCATCAACGGCGGCGTGTTGGTCTTCGTGCTCGGAGGACTGCATCCGCCGATGTGGGCCATCCTCTGGTGGATTGCCGTTGCGATCGTCGCCACGGCGCGATACCGCCAGGCCCGCAGTTTCCTCAGCCAAAACCCCGCCGCTGCCGCCGCGGACTACTGGCGCAAGCGCGCGATCAGATGGGCGCTTATGGCCGGGCTCCTGTGGGGAGGCGGCGGCACCGCCATGATGACCGCAGACCCCGACTCGACGCGACTGTTCGCCGCGCTGGTGATGGCCGGCATGGTCGCCGGCGCCGTGCCTATTCTGTCGGCAGTGCCTCAGGCTTTTCGCGCCTACGCGGTACCGGTAATGCTGTCCATCATCCTGACCGCGCTCCTCGATGCCCACGGTGTCCGCGACGGGATGTTGGCCCTGGTGGCAACGCTATATCTGTTCGCGCTGCTCAGAAGCGCACGCTATTTCCACGACAGTCTCGACAGCTCGATACGCCTGGCCCTGCACATGCGCCATGTCGTCGATCAAATGGAGGAGGCCCGCCGCGAAGCTGAAGCTTCATCCCGGGCCAAGAGCCAGTTTCTCGCCATGATGTCGCACGAGATCCGCACGCCGATGAACGGCATACTTGGCATGGCGCAAGTCCTGCTGAGTTCCGGCCTGAGTGAAGAAGAACGGCAGGACTATACAAAAACAATCCTGAGTTCCGGGCAGACGCTGTTGATGCTGCTGAACGACATTCTCGATTTCTCGAAAATCGAGGCCGGCAAACTCGATCTGGCGCCTTCAGATTGCAGCCCAGGCCAGATCGTCGCGGAAACCGTGACGCTGTTCACCGAGGCGGCACGCGACAAGAACTTGCGCATCGAAGCCGAATGGAAAGGCGAGGCTTCGGCCAGATATTGGGCGGACGCCAACCGCCTGCGTCAAATGCTGTCGAATCTGACGAACAACGCCATCAAATTTACTGCGCAGGGCTTCGTGCGCGTCGGCGCCGCAGAAATCAGCCGATCCGATCGGGAAGCTGTGCTCGAGTTTTCCGTGACCGATAGCGGCATAGGCATCCCTCCGCTCAAACAGGCAACGCTGTTTCAGCCGTTCACGCAGGTCGACGCCTCGAATACGCGGCAATTCGGCGGCACGGGGCTCGGGCTATCGATTGTCAGACTGCTGGCCCAGTTGATGGGCGGCGATGTCGCCGTCGACAGCGAACCGGGCAAGGGCTCACGCTTTTCGTTCCGTGTCCGCGTCGAAATCATCGAAGTACAAGTACCCGCCCAAACCACCGACATGTCGAGTTCGGCAACGATCCCCGCTACGCCGACAACGCCGGTGCGAACGGAACGCATTCTGGTTGTCGAAGACAACGCGGTTAACCGCAAGGTGGTCGGCGCGATGCTGACGCGGCGCGGTTTCACCGTTGATTTCGTCGCCAACGGCCTCCTCGCTATCGACAAGTTGACCAACGATGTCCCGCCCGCTCTGATTCTCATGGACTGTCAAATGCCGGTGATGGACGGCTACGAAGCGACCGAGAGGATTCGGCAATGGGAACTGGCCACGGGCAGACCGCCGCTACCCATCGTTGCCCTCACTGCCGGCGCGTTCGATGAAGACCGCGGCCGCTGCATGAAGGCGGGCATGGACGACTTTCTCGCCAAGCCCGTCGGCATGGCGGAATTGGACGCCATGCTGGTCAAGTGGCTGAAAGCGGGCTGAGCCGGCTATCTGACTTGGGGTATCATGACTGCGCATGAATCATCCTATGTGGCGTAACATCTGCAGCCGTCAACAGAACCGTGAGCGAGACAACCAAGGCCGTCGATTCGCATTGCCTTGACCACATCGGGGTTCTTTCTGCCCCCCCCTTGCCTCCATGAATGAATACGATAGCGTGACCCCGCCCGACCAAGGCTTCGTCGATGTATTGGCCTCTGGCGTACATGACACGAAAAACACGCTGTTCGATGCGCTCGGCCGCATCGAATCGGTCAAAAGACATCTGGAGCAGGAAGCGACTCCGGACAGTACTGCAATCGCGTTGCTGAACGAGGCATCGAACGCGGTGGAGCGCTCGGCGAACCGCTTGGCGAAAATTCTGTCGGCCTACCGGCTCCTTCGCCATGAAAATCCGGTCGTCCTGCTACCGACGCCGCTTTCCGATCTTGCCGAATACGTCCGCCTGCGTGCCAGCGAGGGATGGCAGGGATCGGCAACCCTGGAAGTCAATCCCGCCCCCGACGCGGTTTGGCTGATGGACCGGGAGTTGATTGCCGACTGCCTGGTGAATGCACTGACCAACGCCTCGCGTTATGCCAAACAAAAAGTATCCCTCGACTTTCGTCCGGAGGCCGACTGCTTGTTCATTACCGTTACCGATGACGGGGATGGATTTCCGGCGAGTATCCTCCACGGTCAGGTGCCATTCAGCAGCGTAGGTCTGTTCATCGCCGAAAAACTCGCGAGTCAGCATGAAATGAATGGCAGAAAGGGGAGACTGACCCTCTCGAACCGACATGACGACGTAACTGGCGCAGTCTTCAGCTTGATGCTGCCTTGAGGGACGTATGGATTTATTTCTCGGCTCGGATGAAATTGCCACTCTGCTGAAGGACCCAGAGGACAACAAGCGTGCCTCAAGCACGGGGAAAGTGGGGCTGGCAACCTACAAGGATTTACGTTTTCTGGTCGTCGAAGACCAGGAAGCCTCGCGCAAGACGCTCAAGATGTGCATCCAGTCGATGGGCGGTTTTTCCATCGACATGGCCGTCAGCCATGGCGACGCGATTTTCCGCATCAAGAACAAAATGCCGGACATCATTGTCTGCGACTATATTCTCGGCGACGGCAGAACCGGACAACAGTTGCTGGAAGAGCTACGTAATGGCGCGGCACTCCCGGACCGCGTCGTCTTCCTCATGGTCACGGCGGAACGCAGCTACGAACAGGTCGTTTCGGCCGTCGAACTCACTCCGGACGACTATGTCATCAAGCCTTTCAGCCCAGAAGTTCTGGGTCTCAGAATAGACAAGGCGGTACAGAAAAAGCTCGCGTTCAGCTCGTATTACAGCTTCAAGGAATCGAATCTTCTCGATCAGGCTGTAGCCGAACTGAACGACATGCTGAAAAGACCCGCGGCAAAGAACTACAAGTACGAAATCCTGCGCTGCCGCGCCGAAACCCTGGCCAATGCAGAGCGTACCGACGATGCGCTACAGGCGTACAGAGAGATCATCGCGATTCACCCCTTCCCCTGGGCCAAGGCCGGACTGGCGCGCATGCTGAGGCGGAAGGACATGTTGCAGGATGCGCGCATTGCGATCGACGACGTGATTGCCGTTGCCCCCAACTATTTTGAGGCTTACGACCTCAAAGCGACGATTTGCTCCGAGATGGGCGATTACTCGGAAGCGCAGAAGACGCTGGAACATGTGGCCGCGCGCACGCCGCGCAACTGGTCGCGCAAACGAACGCTATCGACGGTCGCGCTCCACAACGGCGATTTTGAAAAGGCGGCTGCCGTCATGCGCGAAGTCGTCGAAAACGATGTCGTTGGAAGCAGTTCGGTTGCCGATTGTCTGAGTATGGCACGCTGCGCGCTTGCCGGCGGCGATATCGATGCGGCGAAAATCGCCATGCTTGCGGTTTCCCAAGCCACGATTAACGAAATCGAGGGACCGGAACGGGTTGAGTACGAATGCGTTCTGGCCGTCCTCGAGGGCCAGAACGGTGGCCCCGAGCGTTTTGAACGGATACGCAGAATGATCGCGGATCTGGAAGAAATCCCGGTACAAACCGCCGTCGATATCGTTCGCGCTTCGCTTGCCTTCTATGATAGACAGATGGCCGACCGGATCACGGAAAAGATGATGGTCGGCAAACAGGTTCGCCACGCCTTCCAGCCTCTATTAGGCATCTATAAGATGCACGGCATGGAAGAACCGTTTCGCGCGATACAAAAACAAGCGGCGAAGAAGCGGCTCAAAATCTGATATCCCGCAGGCTGCGGCGTGCGTGCGCAAGACGAACGGTTCGTCTTGCCAACTCGATGATTCAACTCAGACGGAAACCCGCAACAGGTCCGGCAGACCGGACCATCGGCAGAGTTACTTCCTCGGGGGTTTTTGCCGTCCGCCCTGGCTTTTGAAATGCGGCTTCTTCTGCTGAGGCGGCCGACTGTTGACGTTGCCAGAAGATGCCGGCACAGCGCGATTACCCGGTGCCAATTGAATTTCGAGTTCGACGATTTCGTCCCACTGCGCATCGGTTCTGTCCCGTTCAGGGACGGAAAGAAGCTCGCGCAGACGGCGACGAGGGTCGAACGGCTGAGGTTGCGGCGGTGGCGGCGGGGAAACGGGATCGGGCGGGGGCGATTGCGTATTCATGGCGATATTGTATCCGGGTTGACGCGTTTTGGCCGCATCAGTTGCCCGGCACCCGGCAAAATCAGTGCAGTTTTTTCGTGTCGCCGCAACAGCGCTTGTATTTCCGGCCACTGCCACAAGGGCAGGATTCGTTGCGTCCGACCTTCGGCAATTCGCGCCGCAGGGTTCCCACCGAACTGCGCAACACCGCCCAAAAATCGTATATCGCCAATACCCGCTCCGGCAAATCCTCCGCTGCCAGACGCAACGCATGATTCTCGGCGTCCGCACTCATCCAGCTCTCGCCGTGCTTGATGGCATCCTCCTTGAGGGAGCCGTTCAGCAGAAAGAAATCGTCCAGCAGCTCAGACAAATCATCCGCATAATCGGCCGCAGCCTCCCACCAATCCATACGGCCAAGGCGAGTGCCGAAGAGGTAGCCATCGGCCCAGGCGCTGTAGTCCATTTCGTCAGAATCGTCATCGATTGGATACAGGATGAGCAAAGGCTCTTCGCCGCGGAGAAGTCCATCCGCGACTTCGTCGTAAAGACGCATCAGCAGGTCGATTACCTCCCGCATGCGGGCTTCGCTGCCGCATTCGGGCGCGTCGCCGAGGGCCGCCGGGATCCAGACGCCGGGCATCACCGGCTCAGGTGAACTGACGACGGCACACAGCATGCCCTGCAACTCGTCCAGACGAACAGCTTCGCCATGAAACATCTCGCCGCCAAGCAGTTCTTCCAGGCGGTCAAGTTCCTCGTCACCGAGCGGATAGGCGTTGCAAAGTGGTTCCATGACGAAATTCTTGTCGTAGAATGGACGGGCTTCAAGCCTATCAGACCCTATAAACCTTGGGAGGTACACAGATGAACAAATCCGAACTTATCGAAGTTGCTGCCAAAGAAGCCGCGATCAGCAAAGCCGCCGCAGAAAAGGCTCTGTCTGCCATCATGGCGGCCGTCGTCAAAACCGTCGCCAAGGGTGATTCCGTCACGCTGGTAGGCTTCGGCACCTTCAAGTCGGCCAAGCGCGCCGCGCGTACCGGCAAGAATCCGAAGACGGGCGCCACCATCAAGATCGCCGCCACGACGGTACCGAAGTTCTCTGCAGGCGCGGGCTTCAAGGCCGCCGTCGCCGGCAAGAAGGCCGCAAAGAAGAAGTAATCCGGAACGCCGGATGCGCTGCAAGGCCCGCCGTGTGCGGGCCTTTCTTTTGGCCCGCCGCGGCGGGCCGGGTTAGCGCCAGTTCATAAAATCACGTGCAGATTCTATGCGTCATCACGTTAGCGTCAGTGATGTCCGCTCGCCGATGCCAACATTTTCTCAGTACGTTTCTTCCAGGCTTGTTCCAGCGTCAAGCCCACCAGCGACTCCGGCGGCAGAAACACGTCCCAATGCTGCTGAAAGAGATCAATATTCTCGCCGGTGTCCATGTGTACCCGATAGACCTTCTCCTGGTAAACCGGGGCATTGGGCAGTGCGACGAGTTCGACGGATTGGATTATCACAAACGCCTCCTCTACAAGTTGCAGTGCGTATCCTGCGCCTCACCTCCGCCCCACCGAACCAAAAAGATGGGGCCATTTCCCCCTCTAGTTCCAGTTGAAATCCGGACAGAAAAGGGATTGCGCACCGGCGCAAGGGGATTGCGTCACGGCGCGGTTATACTGAAAATATGAACGAGTCCCTCGTAGACATGCGCGGCCGACAGGTCCGCGACCTGCGCATCTCCATCACCGACCGCTGCAATTTCCGCTGTGTCTATTGCATGCCGAAGACGGTGTTCGGCCGCGACTACCCGTTCCTGCCGCGCACCGATCTGCTTTCGTTCGAGGAAATCGGCCGACTCGCCAGACTCTTCGCCGCACTCGGCGTGCAAAAAATACGCCTCACCGGCGGCGAACCCTTGCTGCGCCGCGATGTCGAGCGCCTGCTCGGTCTGCTGGCGGAAATTCCCGGACTGGAGCTGACGCTGACCACCAACGGCACGCTGCTGCCGCAACGTGCCCGTACGCTCAAAGCGGCTGGCTTGCAGCGCATCACGGTCAGCCTCGATGCGCTCGACGACGCCATATTCCGACGCATGAACGACGTCGATTTTCCGGTCGCCCGCGTGCTCGACGGCATCGACGCCGCGGCCGCGGCGGGACTGGCGCCGATCAAGATCAACATGGTCGTCAAGCGCGGTACCAACGACGGCGAAATCCTTTCCATGGCGCGTCACTTTCGCGGCAGCGGCCACATCCTGCGCTTCATCGAATACATGGACGTCGGCAGTTCCAACCGCTGGCGCATGGACGAAGTGGTGCCGGCCGCCGAAATCGTCCGCCGCATCGGCGCCGTCTTCCCGATCGAACCCGTCGCCCCAGGCTATGCCGGCGAAGTCGCCGAGCGCTGGCGCTATTGCGACGGCACCGGCGAGATTGGCGTCATCGCCTCGGTCACTCAGGCCTTCTGCGCAAGCTGTACGCGCATCAGACTATCGACCGAAGGCAAGCTCTACACCTGCCTGTTCGCCCAGCATGGGCACGATCTACGGCAGATGCTGCGGAACGGCAATTCAGATGAGGAAATCGCTGCCGCCATCGTCGCCATCTGGCGCGTGCGCGAAGACCGCTATTCCGAAATCCGCACCGCGGAAACCGCGGCGCTTCAGAAAATCGAAATGTCCTACATCGGCGGCTGACCTCTCATGTCCACGAATTCCGTCACCGGCCTGATTCTCGCTGGCGGCCTTGCCCGCCGCATGGATGGCCGCGAGAAAGGACTGCTGCCGCTGCACGGCCGGCCGTTGCTGGCTCATGTACTGGAACGGCTGGCGCCGCAGGTCGGCGCCATCCTGGTCAATGCCAATCGCAATCGCGACGCCTATGCCGCGTTCGGGCTTCCGGTCATTGCCGACGGCATCGAAGGCTACGCCGGGCCGCTGGCCGGTTTGCAGGCCGGACTAGTCGCCTGCAATACGCCGCTGCTTGCCTCCGTCCCCTGCGATGCCCCCTTGTTGCCGACCGACCTCGTGGCAAGGCTCGCCGACGCGCTGGAGCGCAGCGGCGCCCCCGTCGCCACGGCGTTCGCGGCCGGACGCCTCCAGCCCGCCTTCATGCTCTGCCGGCGCGAAGTTCGCGCCGACCTGGAGCGGTACATTGCCGGCGGCGGACGTAAAGTTCAAACTTGGCTGGCGGGCCTGGGCACCATCGAAGTTCCTTTCGAGGACGCAGACGCCTTCGCCAACATCAACACGCCCGAAGAACTCAACCGCATGGAAGGCAACGAGAGGACGACCTCACAATGAAGATATCTGTAGACCTTCGCTTCCGACGCCTGATCGCCGCGCTCTGCGTCGCGTGTGCCAGCCATGCCGCGGCGGCCGAAACCCTGGTGATTTCCACCGGCAACGGCCAACCCTTCACCACGCCGCAGCGCGACGGATTTTTCGACCAACTCCTGGCGGAGGCCTTCCGGCGCGCCGGCAGCCAGGCAGAAATGCGGGTGCATGAATCCTCCGAGCGTGCTCTCATCAACGCCAATACCGGCATCGACGACGGCGTTGCGGCGCGTATCAAGGGACTCGAAGCGCAATACCCGAACTTCGTGCGCGTGACGGAAAAAATGTTCGACAACGATTTCGTCGCCTATTCGCTGCGCTTCGAGTTCGCAACGCCCGACTGGCAGTCGCTGGCGCCCTACCACGTCGCCTACCTGATCGGCTGGAAGGTCTTCGAGAACAACCTTGCCGGCAAGCGCGAGGCGACACAGGTCAAGGATGCCGTACAGCTATTCAACCTGCTGCAACAGGATCGCACCGACGTCGTCCTCTACGAGCGCTGGCAGGGTCTGTGGCGCGCGCGCGCGCAGGGACTGCCGGTCAGGATGATGGAACCGCCGCTGGCGCGCCAGGAGATGTACTGCTACCTCAACCGCAAGCACGCCGAACTCGCGCCCAAGGTCGCGGCGGCCCTTGTCGAGATGAAGCGCGACGGCACCTATAAGCGCATCTTCGATGCGACCCTGACGCCGCTGGCAGGCGGCAGGTAGAAATGACGGCCGCGCGCCATCCCGACCATGGGGCCCGTGCGCTGTCGCGGCGGCTCATCTTCTGGACCGTGGTCTTCAGCGGCACGCTGGCGCTGGTCATCACGGCGGTACAGTTGTTCGTCGAATATCGCCGCGATGTCGATGTCGTCGAACAACGCTTCGACCTCGTGGAACAAGGCTACCTCGCAAGCATCGTCGATAACGTCTGGGTTTCCGACCCCGTGCATCTCGCCACGCTGCTCGACGGCATTGTTCGCCTGCCCGACTTCGCCTACGCCCGCGTCAGCGTCGACGGCAAACCATTTGTCGAGCGCGGGAATCCCGCGGCGGCAAACGGCATCACGCGCACCTGGCCGCTACAGCGCGAATACCGCGGCCAACAGGTCACCATCGGCGAACTGACGATCAAGGCCGACCTGGCGACGGCACGACAGCGCTTCATCGATCGCGCCGTGTTCATCGTCGTCGCCAATGTCGTCAAGACCGTGCTGGTCGCATTCTTCATGCTCTTGCTGGTGAATCGCATCGTTACCCGCCATCTGGAGAAGATCGTCGAGTATCTGACGAACAGCTCGCCCGAGATGCTGGGGACGCCGCTGGCACTCGACCGGCCGCCGCGCGAAGACGAACTCAGCCGTCTCGCGGCCGCACTCAACCGCCTCCACGCCGATCTTGCCGCCCGCCAGGCAGAGCTGCAGGAGAGCGAGGCGCGCTATCGCCGCCTCAGCTTTCACGCCCCGATCGGCATTGTCCACTTCGACAACGCCCGCTGTATCACCTACGCCAATCCTTACATCGCGACCATGTTTGGTATCCCGCCGGAGCGCCTTGCCGGTTTCGATCTCCGTACCAGCCGGGACCCGCGCCTGCTTCCGGCGATCGACGCGGCCGTTGCCGGCCGCTCTGCGAACTACGAAGGCGAATACGTTGCGACGCTGAGCGGCGCCGGCCGGCAGGTCGCCGTCCGTACCGCCCCGGTGACGGACCACACCGGGAACATCGCCGGCGGCATCGCCATCATCGAAGACGTCACGGAGCGCCGCCATGCCGAGGCCGAGATACACGAACTCAACGCCCTGCTGGAGCGTCGCGTCGCCGAACGTACCGCCGAACTGGAACGCGCCAATAAGGAACTGGAAGCTTTCGCCTTTTCGGTTTCGCACGACCTGCAGGCGCCGTTGCGCGCCATCGTCGGCTATTCGAAGATCCTCCTCGAAGACGAGCGCAGCCGATTGTCCGAAGACGGCCGCGACCTGCTCGACCGTCTCATCCGCAACACACGCCGGATGAGCGAGTTGATCGACAACATTCTCGAGTATTCGCGCGCCGGCCGCCGCGCTCTGGAAAATCGAACCATCGATCTTGCCGCGCTGGCGCATGGAGTCGCCGGGCAGCTCGGCGCCGACTACCCGGCCGCCCACATCCACGTCGGCGAAATGCCCGCAGCGTTCGGCGACCCCACCATGCTGGAACAAGTGCTACAGAACCTGATCGGCAATGCGCTGAAATATTCGTCAAAAAAAGACCAGCCGCAGATCGATGTCGGCGCCGAGCTGATAGACGGGCGCAAGGTCTATTTCGTCAAGGACAATGGCGCCGGCTTCGATATGCGCTACGCCGACAAGCTGTTCGGCGTGTTCCAGCGCATGCACCCGGAAAACCAGTTCCCGGGAACCGGCGTCGGGCTGGCGATCGTCAAGCGCCTGATCGAACGCCATGGCGGCGAAGTCTGGGCCACGGCGGAACCGGAACGTGGAGCGCAGTTCTATTTCACGCTCGGCGCAACGGACTGATTCACTCGCCGCGGAGCGCCGTCAGCGGCGGCTGCCGTAGAACGGGTATCGTCGCCAGCAGCCCGACCGACGCGGCGCCAACGAATCCGACCAGGGCGCCGAGCAGGGGCAACGAAGCCCCGGGCAGAAAATCGAGATGGAACACGAGGCGCGCCAGTGCCCACGCGATGCCCGCCGCCGCGAGTCCGCCGACAAAGCCGGCAAGAGCGCCGAGAGCGCCGAACTCGGCCAGCATGGCGGCGCGCACCTGACCGCTGCGAGCGCCGAGTGCGCGCATCAGGCCAAGGTCGGCGGCGCGCTCGTCCTGGCCGGATTGCAGTGCCGCCAGCAACACGACGACGCCGGCCAGCAGCGCAAAGCCAAACACGGCCTGTACCGCCTGTGCCACTTGATCGAAGATTGACTGCATCTGGCGCAGCAAGGTCCCGACGTCGATGACCGTGATATTCGGGAACGTCCGCACCAGCGCATTCACCACGTCTTGCCGCTGCGCCGGCAGATGGAAGCTCGTGATGTAACTGGCAGGATAGGATTCGATCACTCCCGGCGGTGTCATGACGAAAAAATTGACGCGCATGGAATCCCAGTCCAGCTTGCGCAGACTGGTAATGCGCGCAGAAAAATTGACGCCGGCCACGTTAAAGCCGAGTTCGTCGCCGAGCTTGAGCGCCAGGGTATCGGCGAGGCCCTGCTCGACGGAGAACTCCGGTCCGGGGGCAATGCCGTGCCAACGCCCGGCCGTCACCGTGTTGCCCCGCGGCAACTGCCCTGACCAGGAGAGGTTGAACTCGCGCTCGACGAGCCGCTGCGCGCGTTCATCGACATAATCCTGTGGCGCAATGGACTTGCCGTTCACCGCGAAGAGCCGGCCGCGCACCATCGGTTCGAGCGGCGGCGGCGCCAGCCCCCGCGCCGCAAAAAAGTCGGCAAGCGCCAGACGCTGTTCGGGCTGAATGTTGATCAGAAAACGGTTGGGCGCATCGGGCGGCACCTTCGCCTTCCAACTGTCCATCAGGTCGCCGCGCGCAACGGTAAGCAGCAGCAGCGTGGTGATGCCGAGGCCCAGCGCGACGATTTGCAGCAGGGTGGCACGCATGCGCCGCCGCAGGTTGGCAATCCCGTAGCGCCAGCCGCCGCCGGCCCGCACGCCCTTGAGCAGTCTCAGCAGCAGCCAGCCCGCGCCGGCGTAGAGCAGCACGGCAATAGCAAATCCGGCCAGCACGACTGCACCGAGTGTGACATCCGCCGCGATCCAGAACATCAGCAGCGCCAGAAACGATATGCCAATAAGATACACCGCCATGGACACCGGCTCCGTCGCATCCCATTCGCGCCGCAGCACACGCAAGGTCGACACCTGCTTCAGGCGCAATAGCGGCGGCAGAATAAAGCCGGCGACGAGCAGATTGCCGACGGCAAAGCCTTGCCACCAGGGCAAGGCGCCCGGCGCCGGCAGCGCCTGGGAGATCAGCCCGGCGAGCAGTGCCTGCAGCCCCAGTTGCAAAGCGTAGCCGCCCACGCAGCCGATGGTGGTTGCCATCATGCCGAAAAGCAAAAATTCGCCGCCGTGGATGACGAGGATGCGCGCCCCGCTCGCTCCCAGGCAACGCAGCATGGCACAGGCATTGAGATGGCGGCGAACATAGCGGTCCGCGGCCAGCCCCATCGCCACGGCGGCGAGAATCACCGCCAGCAACGCCGCGAGCCGCAGGAAGCGTTGCGCGCGGTCGAGCAGATTGCGCACCTCCGGGCGCGCGTTGTCCATGCTCTCCAGACGCTCGCCGCGACCGAGCCGGGTTTCGGCCCAGCGGCGGTAGCCGTCAACGGCATCACGCGCGCCGGCCAGGTGCAGGCGGTAGCCGACGCGGCTGCCGGGCTGAATAAGTTTCGTCGCCGGCAGGTCGGCAAGATTCATCAGAAGCCGCGGCGCGAACGTGAAGAAGTTCATGCCGCGATCCGGATCGAGCGTCAGCACCCGGTCCGTCGTCAGCGACGCCGCGCCGAGGTGCAGCGCCTTCCCCGCAGAGGCGTCGAGCGCCGCGCTAAGACGCTCGTCCGCCCAGACGGTTCCTGCCGCCGGAATCGCGCGCGTTTCCGCATCCGCCACATTCAGCGCCGGCGCCACACGCAAACTGCCGCGCAGCGGATAGCCGGACGACACGGCCTTGACTTCGGCAAGCTGGGCGCCGGCAGCCGTGGCCACCATGCTCGGGAAGGTCGCGCTCTCCGCGAATTGCAAGCCGCGCCGCGTCGCTTCGCCGCGATAGTCGTCGCGCCACGGATGATCGGCCGTCAACAACAGATCGCCGCCGAGCAGTTGATGGGATTCGAGCGCCAGCGACTGCTGCACACGGTCGGCAAGAAAGCCGACGCCGGTCATGGCGGCCACCGCCAGCACCAGTGCAACACCCAGTATCGTCAGCTCGCCGGCGCGCAGATCGCGCATCAGCATACGCAGCATGAGGCGCCAGGAGTTCATGTCATCGACGCTACGCTCACAGCGAGCGCAGCGTCTCCACCGCCTGCTCGACGCGCTCCAGCGCGATCACCTCCATGCCCTTGATCGCCTGCTTGGGCGCATTGGCCTTGGGCACCAGCGCATGCGTAAAGCCGAGCTTGGCGGCCTCCTTGAGACGTTCCTGACCACGCGGCGCCGGGCGGATTTCACCGGCCAGCCCGACTTCGCCGAATGCAACCATCTTCGGCGGCAGCGGCCGGCTACGCAGCGATGAAACGATCGCCAGCAGCACCGCCAGGTCAGCCGCCGGCTCCTGGATGCGCACGCCGCCGACGGCATTGACGAACACGTCCTGGTCGAAACAGGCGATCCCGGCATGGCGATGCAATACCGCAAGCAGCATTGCCAGGCGCGTCGCCTCCAGGCCCACCGTCAGCCGGCGCGGACTCGGGCTGTGGGCCGCATCGACCAGCGCCTGGATTTCGACCAGCAGCGGCCGCGTGCCCTCCTGAGTGACCAGCACGCAGGAGCCGGAAACCTCCTGCGCATGTTGCGACAGGAACAGCGCGGAAGGATTCGACACCCCGCGCAGCCCCTTGTCGGTCATGGCAAAGACACCGATTTCATTGACGGCGCCGAAGCGGTTCTTGAAGGCACGCACCAGGCGAAAGCTTGAATGCGTGTCGCCCTCGAAATAGAGCACGGTATCGACGATGTGTTCGAGCACGCGCGGCCCGGCCAGCGAGCCGTCTTTGGTGACGTGGCCAACGAGGATGACGCAGGTGCCCGACTGCTTGGCGAAACGCGTCAGTTGCGCCGAACATTCGCGCACCTGGGCCACCGAGCCGGGGGCGGATTGCAGCGCGTCCGACCACAAGGTCTGGATCGAGTCGATCACCGCCACCGCCGGGCGCAGCTTTGTCAGCGTGGCGAGGATTTTCTCCAGGTTGATCTCGGCCAGCAGTTGCAGCCCTTCCACCGGCAGTTGCAGGCGCCGCGCACGCAGCGCCACTTGTTCGCCGGATTCTTCGCCCGAAACGTAAAGCACGTTCTGCCGAACCTCGGCCAGCCGCGAAAGCGCTTGCAGCAGCAGCGTCGACTTGCCGATGCCGGGATCGCCGCCGATCAGCACCACGCCGCCGGCCACCAGCCCACCACCGAGCACGCGGTCGAATTCCTCGACGCCGGTGGGCTGGCGCGGCTCCTCGCGCGGCTTGATTTCTGCAAGATGCAGCACGCCTGTGGCCCCGGCCGGGGGGGAGAACGATCCGGCATAGCGATTGGCCGCGGGCGCGGCCTCGGCCACGGTCTCGACCAGAGTATTCCACTGTCCGCAACCGGGGCACTGGCCCTGCCACTTCGGACTCATCGCACCGCACTCGGTGCATGTATAGACGCTCTTAGCCTTGGCCAAGGGTTTCCTCCACCACCGGCACCCGCTGCGCCAGCGCGCAGAAAATCTCGTAGCTGATAGTGCCGGCACTCGCCGCCACCTCATCGGCGGACAGCCCGCGCCCCCACAGCACCACGGGCGCACCGACGCCGGCTTGCGGAATATCCGTAAGATCGACGCAAAGTTTGTCCATCGACACGCGGCCAACGGTACGGGTGCGTTGCCCCGCCGCCTGCACCGGCGTACCGCTGGGCGCATGACGCGGATAGCCGTCGCCGTAGCCGCAGGCGACGATGCCGATGCGCATGGACGACTCCGCGGTAAAGCTGCCGCCGTAGCCAACGCGATCGCCGGCCTGCAAATCGCGCACGGCAATAACTTCGCTCGACAGGGTCATCACCGGCGCCAGTCCGAGGGATGCGGCCGTCTGTTCCGGGAAGGACGAACTGCCGTAGAGCATGATCCCCGGCCGCACCCAGTCGCCGACCGACTCGGGAAAGCGCAGCAGCGCCGCCGAATTAGCGAGACAGACCGGATAGGGCAAGTCGCCGCGCATGAGCTGAAGGCGCTCCATCTGCCCGGCGATGCCGCGCCCCTCGTCAGCATCGGAGAAGTGGGTCATCAGGGTAATGTCGGCCACCGTGTCGAGGCGCGCAAGAATGGCAAGCGCCGCATGAAAGTCGTCGATATCAAAACCCAGCCGGTTCATGCCGGTGTTGAGTTTCAGATAGACCGGCATCGGCTTGGAAAGCCTGGCCTGCGCCAGCCAGTTCACCTGATCGAGGCGGTGCAGAACGGGAATCAGCCCGTGCTGCGCGTAGATAGGCAGTTCCGCCGCCGCGTAGCAACCTTCGAGCATGAGGATGGGGTTGCGTATCCCCGCTTCGCGCAGCATGAGCGCACCGTCGAGTTCGATCAGGGAAAATCCGTCCGTTACGTCCGCCAATGCACTGGCAACCCGCAGCAGGCCGTGGCCGTAGGCATTGGCTTTGACGACGCTCCAGATCCGCGCCTTGCCGGCATGATGCCGGGCTACGGCGTGATTGTGCCGCAGCGCAGCAAGGTCGATACGAGCAAGGGTGGGCCGATTACTGGAACGAAACATCCGCCGATTCTACCGGAGGACGCCGAAGCCGCTATCTGGCGGCCATTTGACGCAATCGGGTCGCGGCAAACTCCACGAAGGTCGTGACCAGCCGGGAGCGGAACTTTTCTTTCGGGTACACCATCGACAGAGTGCGAATCAGGCGCGGCTTCAGCGGAATCGCCACGAGGTCGCCGAGCCGTTGCGCCTTGGCCACCGAGGCGCGCGAAGCAATAGAGAAACCCAGGCTGGTTTCGAGTACGCCGTTGAGTGCGACCGGACTGCCCATTTCCATCACCAGCATCATGTCTTCCGGCTGAACGCCGGACTTGCGCAAGTACACGTCGGTGAATTCGCGCGTCCCCGATCCGGGTTCCCGTGAAACGAAGGGATACTCCGCGAGTTGAGCAGCCGAAATTTCCTTGGACTTGGCCAGCGGAAACTTCGGGCTGCAAATCACCACCAGTTCGTCGTCGCAGCAAGCTTCGGTTTGCAGGTTGGGCTGGTGGGAGGGCGATTCGATGAAACCGATGTCCAGCGTATGTTCCGCAACGCGCGTTTCAATGGACTCCGAATTGGCGACGACCAGGCGCGGACGAACGTTGGGATGCACCGACTTGAACTCACCAAGAATACGCGGCAACATGAACTCGGCAATCGTCGTACTCGCCCCAACCAGCAGCGAACCGCCGACCTCTCCGGTCATCTCGCCCAGCCGCACGTCCATCTCGGAAGACAGGTTGAGTATTTTCTCGGCGTACTGGAGCACCAGTTCCCCGGCAGGCGTCAGGGAGATACGGCCATGACCGCGATCGAATAGCCGCGTATTGAAATGCTCTTCCAACTGCTTGATTTGGAAAGTCACCGCCGGCTGTGTCATGAACAGCACTTCCGCCGCCTTGGTGAAAGACAACTGCTTCGCCACGGCGTGAAACACCTGGAGTCTGCGATCGGCCATGATGGGTTCCCCTCCGGGACTATTCGTTATGCCTGATATTCAATCACAATTCAGCCATATAAGATAGCCTGATGAACAGTCGAAGCCGTAGCGACTTCGGGAAAATCTCCTTATCCCCTTTCATGGTATAAACCGGACGCCCATGAGTCTTGGCTTCTACATCATCATGGCGGCGCAGTTCTTCTCCGCGCTCGCCGACAATGCGCTGCTGATCGCAGCGATCGCCCTCTTGCGCGATATGCACGCTCCGGCCGAGTACGAGCCGTTACTAAAGACATTTTTCACGGTTTCCTACGTCGCCCTCGCCGCCTTCGTCGGCGCCTTTGCCGACTCGATGCCCAAAGGGCGCGTCATGTTCGTCGCCAACGCCATCAAGATATTCGGCTGCGCGCTGATGTTTTTCAACGTCCATCCGCTCATCGCCTACGCCGTCGTCGGCCTCGGTGCAGCCGCCTATTCGCCGGCCAAGTACGGCATCCTCACCGAATACCTGCCCCACCGGCTGCTGGTGGTCGCCAACGGCTGGATCGAAGGCCTTACCGTCATGGCCATCATCCTCGGCGTGGTCCTCGGCGGCGCCATGATCCGGCCTGATGTCGCCGCGACGCTGCTCGCCATCGACGTCCCCTTTGTCGATACCGGCATCAACACGATACCGGAGATGGGCCTGACCGTGATCGGACTGATCTACCTGACCGCAGCGGTCTTCAATCTGTACATCCCCGACACCGGCGTAGACCACAAGCCGCTGAAGAAAAACCCCATCTATCTCATCCACGAATTCAATCACTGCCTGGCCCTGCTCTGGCGCGACAAGCTCGGCCAGATATCGCTGGCGGTTACCACGCTGTTCTGGGGTGCCGGCGCCACCTTGCAATTCATCGTCATCGAGTGGGCCAGGACGGCGCTGAACCTCGACCTCTCCCACGCCAGCATGCTTCAGGGCGTCACCGCCGTCGGCGTCGCCATCGGCGCAATCCTCGCGGCCAGACTGATCTCCATGCGCAAGTCGATACGGGTCATCCCGCTCGGCATCGCCATGGGTGTCGGCGTCGTCGTCATGGTCTTCGTTCGCGACATATGGGTCGCCATTCCATTACTGGTACTGGTCGGCGTTTTTTCGGGCTTTTTCGTCGTTCCGATGAACGCCCTGCTCCAGCACCGCGGCCACATCCTGATGGGAGCGGGCCATTCCATCGCCGTGCAGAATTTCAACGAGAACCTCTCCATCCTCGTGATGACTTTCGTGTACTCGGCACTGATCAAAGCCCATCTGTCCATCCACTGGATCATTGCCCTCTTCGGTTTTTTTGTCGCCGCCACCATGCTGGCGGTGAAGAAACGCCACGAAGCCAATCAGCGCGAATTCGACTCCGTCGCCGAGCTCGACGAACTCAGGGAATAAAAGGCTTCTCCAATTTCCCCGCCGTCTGTGTATAATGCGCCCCTCTTAAGCGCCCGTAGCTCATCTGGATAGAGTACTTGGCTACGAACCAAGGGGTAGGGAGTTCGAATCTCTCCGGGCGCGCCAGAAAATCAAGGGGTTAGCGAAAGCTAGCCCCTTTCCTTTTGTGGCTGGCTAGCGCCGGGCTAGCAGCGGCAGGGAAAAGATAGCCCGCAGTCAGCAGGACGAAGAAAAGCCGCTCGAAGGTGGGTCGGTTGTTGTTCGGCGCCTGCCATTACCGATGCTGTCGCTTGATCCTCGGAGACAAACATGCCAACGGACAAAGAGGTCATCAATAGAATTGCGGACAAGACTCAGGGATCGCGCATTCATTGGGGCGCTCAGTTGGAGTTGCAGAAATATGCCGCTGAGCAGGCAGGTGCATCGACTCTGCTTTGGGCGAAGATCTCCGCAGTTGCCGCAATCGCTGGAGCGATCCTCGCCTTAATAGCTTTGTTCAAGTAGGCTAGGCGGCACAGAGCCGCCACTCGGGCTAGCTGCATAGGTGGCGATGCCAGGGCAACAACAAGGAGGGCGCCATCTATGAACCCGCATGAACTCGCCGAATACGGCCCCAAAGCAATTCAGAAATGGCTGGACGAACAAGAGAATTACGCTACGCCGTTGTTGAATCGTGGCGAGGGCGACCCGTGCCATATGCTCGCCATCAGCATCATGGGTTGCGCTCGGGAAATGAGCGCAGAGTTAGCTCAGTACAAAGAGCCCAGGCACCAGGAATTATGGATGGAGTTGGTGAACGACTGGAAGAAAGCGCATCCGGGGCACCACGAACCGCCTCAGGACGTATGGCACGCCTTGAAGGCTGAAGCCGGCAAGCGCGTATTCCACGAGCGGTGCCCAAACCTCGCCAAACTCGCAGGCGACATCGCGGGAATGCGGACGGACGCGGAATCGATGCTCAAGTGATGAAGGCGCAATTTCCTTAGGATCGCCCCGCGTTCGGTCACACTTCCGCCGGCAACGCCTCGGGCGAATCGAACATCCACCAAGCCGGCGGGCGCATGCCCGGCGAGTGCATCGCCCAGATCGCCATGATGCAGGCGCGCGACTTTTCCCATGCCTGCCGCAGTTCGTCCGCATCCATGTATCGGAACAGCGCCGGACGCGGGCCAGGATGGGCCAGCCAGTAGAACAAGAAGGGATCGACGGCGGCCACTATCAGGGCTGGGCGGTGCGCTCGGGTGGCGCCAGGTCGGCAAGGACTTCGGCAGCAGGTTTGCCACCAGCAAGCGCATCAGCGGCATCGACAAGCATGCGGCGCCTGGCTTCCTCGCCAAACGCGGCGCCAGCGGCAAAGCTGGCCTTGTTGATCGCGCGGCGCAATTCAGGCGGTAGTTTCTTCGACATGATGTTCGTCCTCGTGATTGAGTAGATCGGTACGCAGCGAGCCATCAGGGGCGCGCAATCCGCATCCGCAGCCAAGGCCAGGGCCAGCGAGCAGGCAGTCGCCATGCTCCAGGTGCATGCGGATCATTTCGGGATCGATTTCGGCGGCATGGCGCGACCTGCGCTTTCTGACGGTCGGCATGGTCAGAGTCCCGGCGGGCGACCAGCGCCGTCGTTGAGAGGTTCGATGTCGAGGTTCAACGCCTTGAGTCCGGCAAGCATCGCGGCGCGGCTGTCGCGTTCAATCGTCGTCGCTGGATTCGGACGAAGCTGGCCGAAACGGTCGAGGGTCACGGCGCCATGCTTTTCGATCAGCGCGCGGGCTTCGTGCATCCGGTCGAAGGCTTGCAAGGCGGTTTCCAGTAGCAGAAGTCCAGCAGAATCGCCGATTCCGTACTCGATCAGCAGCTTTTTCCACCATCCGGCGGCAGCCTTCGACAGTCCTGGTGGGGCTTTCAGGCTAGAATTTTTCAAAGGAAAACCTCAATTTCGTTAAAAGGAAGTTATGGCGCGGTCCTACTGGGCAAACACTGAGGGATCGGAAGTGCCCCTTCCCCCTCCCCATGGTGGCCGCCATCCGCTCCTACCTGCCCCTGGTGCCGTGATCGAAGCGCCCGGCATAGGTCGGCATCGGCAACGCACCACGCTTGCCCTTGAGCCTGTAAGCGCGTTGTAGGTGCATTGGTTGAAGGTGCCGGGCGCACGCTTCGGAGACATGCGCCCGGCTGTGCAAGGTTTTGGGTCAATGCTCCCGGCCACTCTTGCATTACGCCAGCCCGTTCGCGCCTGCGGTGCGGGAAATGAGACCGCACCACTGGGGGATTCGCCGGAGGGCCAAGCCGTTTTCATTGACGATCAGCCGGAATAATTGAGCGAGCCGGTGACCGCGGCCGCGCCAAGCTCAGTCACCAGCGCCACGCGGCTCTCGACGAGGACGTGGATCAGGTTGCGGAGGAAGGCGTCGGCGACGTTCTCGGAGATGCGCACCGTCGCCACCTCACGGTCGGCGATGTAGCCATAGCGTTGCGCATCGATACAGACAAACTGCCCTTGCGTCATGCTCGGTGTCGCGACCACGGGCCGACCCCACAGCATCGGCGTGGTAGCCGCGCCAGGATCGCCCAGGATGTACTGCCCGGTGCTGTCCTTTTGGAGCTGGCACGCGAGCCAATCCGTGGGGTGCAGGATGAAAGCCGACGGCTCGTAATTGCCGACCGCCAGTTGGTTTGCCGCTTTCGCCAGGGTATCGAGCGCGGTCTGATTCGTGGCGCCGCCGGTAAAGGCCGCGGCCTTCGCGATGATGCCGATCATGTTGCCCGCGCTTCCGGTATCCGTGAGCATTGCGGTCTCTTCTTTGAGGTTGAGGCCGTATGTCAAGCGCTGTTCCAAATGACGTTGCAATAGCGGCGCATCGCTGAGAATCTGGCGGGAGGCCACAATGAAGTGAGAAATCGTCACGACAGGCGTTTGCTGCAATGTGAACGTCATAGCAGATTCGGCCTTGAGTTCCCCCTCGCCGTTACCGACCGGAGAAGTCGGGCCGCCTTGCTCGGTCGCATTGTTGGTGAAGGCGGACTCGGCCGGTCGCTCGATCAGGTTGCTGTCGGTCGGGATTTGCTCGAACAGCCCTCGCACGGTCAGGCGCCGCTGAGGGGCGAACACCACTCCGCGCGCGTCGGCACGGTCACTGGCCACCAGCGGTTGACCGCTGCCGGAAGCGTTGATGATCGTGTTCTTCGTGAGCAGCCGCGTCGGGACTTCGACGCTAAACGAGGGCGTGGATTTCTGCGCGAACGCCGTAGCGCCACCGCTTTCGAGGATTGCGGCAGCAAGTTCGGCGATTCCGCCGCCGCCACTGCCGCCGCCGTAGGGCCGATGGGCTTTTGACTGTTCGACGTCGAGCATGCGCGCCTTGAGTTCGGCGATCTGGTCGGCATGCTTCCCGAAAGCCGATTCGACTGCGGACTTGATTTCGGTCATTGTGACTTGTTCGGTCATGATGTTTTGTCCTTAAAAAAATGTGGTCATGCAAAGGGGCGAACGGGCGGACTCGATATGGCGAAGGGTCGCCAGGTCAAGCGGGGTAGATCGTGGTGGTTTGGATGAATCGTCACGCGCGAAGAGCCCCGGCCAGTTCGGCCAAAAAAACACATCGGGCACCTTCGCTTTCCTGCATCCCGCAGGTCGGTGAGAAGTGGAGATTCTGCGCGGCGTCCTGCTGTCCTTCGTCGGCGACTCGTCCCGAGTCTTCCGGCTTGAAACCTCGCATCGTGCAAATACTCTGCGCTCTAGCGGCCGGACTCCCTCCGACATCGCCGTCACGATACGATAATCATAGACTATCGCGCACGCGTAGTAAATAGTCGCGGTCAATTTACGGCACCCAGCTTGTCGGCTGTGCGCAACAGCTCCGAAAATCCGATTTCTCGCTCGACGCCGCCGACGGCCACGGTAAGCGCAACACGAGGGCGCATACCCAAAATGTCGGCGATGCGCACGGAAAAGGCGGCGCCAGGTGGAAGTGCGGCGGCGAATTCTGGATGCTCTTCGCTGTGCGCCATCGTTACGCATGCGGCATATTGCGCGGCGGCGACCAGCAGGATGCGCGCGGCCTCCTTTTCCTGCGATTCGGCCAGCGTCATTTCTGTGTTTTCCATTGTCATTTCCCTTTCTGGTTGGTTGATTCGATTGTGTCGGCCTGTGCGCGCCACGCCTTGAATGCGTCTTCGGCTTTTTCGGCAAGTTCGAGAATCTCGGCTTCGGCGCCGGCAAGCCCATGCGCATCCGCTGCGCCATAGGCTGCGGTGGCCGGTTCGTGGCCACGGCGGATCGCTGTCCGGGTGCCGGATACGGCCAAGTAAAGTCGAAGCTCTTCATTCGGCATGTCGTGGATTCCTTGTCGTGACGTTGGTCTTCTTCGAATAGTCCGTCGGACTGTCGTTGTAGCTCTCCAGATACTGCTGGCCATCGCCGTGCCAAACCAAAGGCACGGCGCCGCACCAGCCCGTGCCATTGCGCTGTGATTCGACGACCAGCAGCGCATCGGCCTGCCCTTGGCACTTCTGCTGCGTGAAGGGCTTGCACGCATCGCGTTCCTTGACCTTGTTTCGCCAGAAGCTGACGACGTTTTCGGCCATGTCGCAAATTTCGGACGTGCCTTTGATGTCGTGCATCTGGGCCGGCTTGCTGTCGTCGTCCTTTTTTCTGCTGTGCGCTACCAGATGAATCTGGGTGCCGTCCTGGTGGCAGATGTTTTGTAGGCGATCAACAAAATCCTTCTGCCGGTTGAAGTCGTCAGGCGCGATGCCGCACTTCATAAGCGAATCGACTACAACAAAGTCGACGCCGAACTGCTTGACTGCGTACTTGATGACGCCGATGACCTTGTCGGCGCTGACGGCGCCCTTATGGTCGTACAGCCACATACGGCCTCGCGTCCAGTCGAACCAGTCGAACCGATATTCAGCGTCAGGAACACGGTGTGCGCACTGAATGAGCGACTTCTTCAGCGTCTCGGCGGGCGCAAACTCCATCGAGAGCTTTAGCGCCCTCGCCCCCTGCGCGATCAGGCAGAGTTCGTACTGCGACAATGCTGTCGTCTTGCCGTGGCCCTTGAAGCCAGTCCAGACGGTCAATTCGCCTTGTCTGGGGCGGAATGATCGCGTCAGCGTCGGCCACGGCGTGTAGAGCGTCGAGCCTTGCGGGTCGCCGGTCAGCCGTTCCGCTACCTCGTCGGCGTAGTCGCTTGCCGGTCGCACCTTGTGATGCTCGTCTTCGCTCATGACAAGCGCAAAGTCGATGTCGTCGTCGCAGATCATCATTGCGGGCATGGAATCACCCATTCGGGTTCGCGGCATTGGTTGATCGGGGGGCCACCGTCGGCCCACATGAGATAGCGCGGCGCCTGCTCGAAAATTGCCGCCATGACCGGCGCCACCGCTTCACGCCGTCCCGTAGTGCTGACGATGACCGACAGCGCACGGAGGACGCGCCAATCGCAGGTTTCGCCCGGCTTGAATCGCACCGAATACAGGCCGAGATTTCTTGCGCGCTGCGCCGTGCCGAAGTCGTCCGTCACGAAGATCGGCCCAGGGGGACGCTTGCCGGCCAGGCGCATGCGCTTCAGCGAATCGAGGGCGGCGTCCATGCCTCACCTCCGCTAGCGCAGTTGGCGGCGCTCGGGCCGCGCTCACTTCGCACCCAGTTGCGCCAGGTCGCCAGCCAGTCGAGCTTGGTTGCATCCTTCCCGGCCTTGGCGTGCCAGTAGTCGGCAAAGCGAAGTGCACATTGCCGCGCGTCCTCGTCAGTCCATACCGGCTTTTCAGTGAGCGCCCATTCGCCCCACGCCTTCGGCAGGCTCCAATTCTCCGAAAGGCGCGTTGCCTTGGCAGACTTTTTTGAGGCCGTAGGCGCAGCCGAGGCAGTCGCTGGCGACGCATCTACACTACATACATTACATTCCACTACAACGGACGCGTGCTCACGCGTGGCGACGCGTGGGGGACACGTGGGGATCGCGTCAGTAGAACATGCCGGCAGCATGCTAGCGCTCTCGCGATTATTGATGACCTGGCGCTGGGCGAAGGACGGTATGGCAGCGTATTCGACTCCCTCTATCACGTAGGGCACGAGGAGGCCGGCGGCGGCCAGCTCGTCGATTAGCAGATCGACATCGCAGGTATCAGCCGGGAAATATCGCAGCTTGAATGTGCGCGGCTTCAATACGAGGCGCCCCTCGCGGTCGGCTTCCAGCATGACCGCCAAGAACAGCAGACGCGCCAACGGGGTCATTCCGCAAACGTCGGCATCGCCGAAAAAGTCGCGGCTGTAGGATCGGTATAGGACGCTCATAGCGCCACTCCCGCGAGCGCCGTCATGGGCGTAGAATTCGGTGTGTCTGCTGTACTTTGATCTGCCCCGAATTCGCCACCTTGCCCGGTGGCGTTTTCACGTCTGGGATCAGGAGGCGGTCGAGTGGCGCCGCAGTAGAAACGCAGCGCGGCAGCTATGTCGGCGGCGGCGACCGGGCGCTTCGCAGCGGTGCGGTGTGTGGGCTGCATGGCGGCGGCCTAGGCAGTGGCGCCAGTAGTGCGGGTGCGGGATTCCAGCCAGCTTTCGAGCGCCTTCCGCGAGTAACGGACGGCCCGACCAACCTTGACGAACGGCACGGCGTAGCGGCCCGTCGAACGCCATACAGACAAGGTGCCGGGGGTTACGGCAAGAAGCTCGGCAGCTTCTATTTCATTCAGCAAATCACCGTTGCGATGGATGATTTTCGTTAAGGGCGAATCCGACATTTTGTTGCCTCCATAAATCCGCATAAAGCGCGGTATGTGGCAAGCGTAGCCCGACAGAAAGAGTTAAGAAATGATCGCGTTTCCGCTTTTCCGACAAATGCGGAAAATGATTATCGAATATGTGTTCGGTGCCGACTTAGCTGCTTCTCGAACTGCCCGAAAGGTGTTTTTTTCTCCCGCCCCTTATCGTCGGTCCAGTGCAGAATTCCGCCGTCATTGCGAATCACGCCGGAGTTCTCCAATTCACGGGATACACGTTTAGCCGCGAGACCAGCGCCTTCGCGCTCTAAGACCTGAATGGCCGCGCGGTATAGGGCGTTCGGCCCGCGCTTGCTCTCGACCATTGGCTTTCCTCGGAGCGCGAATTTCTCCCACTCGATAGTGGTCTGGATTCGATCGAATAGCTCGCCGATGAATACCCCACATCGCGCGGCCTCCGACGCGTTGTTGTCCTTGATCGCCTTGCGCGCAAACTTGATGAAGGTCAGCACTCTTACCGCATAGTCGCCCGCTCGATCAGAAAGGGAGTCTCCAGCGAATAGAGGGGTGCGCTGCACTCTAAGTGCATCGCCGTCCTCGAAACCAAGCGACGCAAGCTGCTCGCGTGCCCATTCTTCAATCTCATTGATGGTGCGCTCGAAGTTGTCACTTCCTGCGGCACGGAACTGCGCCGATTGTTCGTCGAAGAACGCGAATATCTCGTCTGGTGTTTCGTGGTGCTCGATTTCCACCGCAGTCATGCCGACGCCTTTGGTTTCCTTACGCATGGCGCGCCCCATTTTTGAATTTCACCACCGTGCCGGGCTTCTTCACGCCGGCAGCTTCCAGAATGGCCGACGTCGCCGACGTCACCGATGCGCGAACCGGATCCATGCTCAATCTCGCATAGATCAAGGTAGAGTCGGCTGACTTATGGCCCAGGCTCTTGCCGATAACGGCCAACGATGCCCCGCCAATCGCCTGCCAACTGCCCAGGCTGCGCCGTAGGTCATGGATGGTCAGATTCGCCACGGCGGCACGCTTGCAGAGTGCGCGCCAGCGCTCTTTCGGCGGCGTCATGTGTCCCGTCGCCGACGCAGCCGGGAAAATGAAGCCCTGCGGCTTCGGCGTGCGCTCTTTGAGGATTTCGACGGCCTCGGAAACTAGCGGAACATTCAACGGCTCGCCGTTCTTGGTGTCGGGCAAGCGCCAGTAGAGCATGTCCAAATTCATGTCCTCCCACCGCGACGACAGTACATTGCCACGGCGGGCGCCGGTCAGCAGGCACAGCAGCACGAAATGCTTGAAGTCGGCAGACGTATCGGCCTCGAGCGCCTTGAAGAAGTTCGGCAGTTCGTCATGCCTAATGAATCGATCGCGCTTCTTTTCCTTGAAGGGTGCAATGCCGATGCTCGGATTCTCGCCGGGGTAGCCCCATTCCTTCGCGCGGTTGTAGATGCTGCTGACAAGCTCGATAACGCGGTTCGCCAGGACTGGAGTAGTTGCCGCAATGCTCGCATGCAGCGCGCGCACGTCCTTGGTCTCGATCTGGTCGAGCTTGCGGTCAGTCCAATCGGCGCCGCCGGGATGCTTAACCCGCTTTCGTCCGTGTTTCTTCGCGGGTAGGTCAGGCATGGCGCCCAGGCATCGTTCCCACAAGGCGCGCAGGTCGGCGGCCGTCTTTATGCCGCGCGGCCCGGCGTACATCGTCATGTAGTGCTCGAATGCCTGCCCAAGGGTAAGTTTCTTTTTTTCCTCGCGCTTGACCTTCGCCGGGTTGTTGCCGGCGGCAAACTCGCCCAGCTTCTTTTCGGCCTCGTTGCGCGCCATCTCCACCGTCATCTCGGGGAAAAGGCCCAGCTTGACCCAGGCCATGCCCTCGGCGGTTCGCTTCACGATGTAAAACGTCTTCGACGCGGCAGCCGTAACCCGGATGGCGAGCTTCTTGACCTCGGTGTCGTAATAGGTGTCCCGCCCGGATTCTGGGGCGTGGATCGCGTCGATTTGCGCCTTGGAGAATTTGAATCTATTTGTCATCGCTCTACCCCTTGGTTTTAGGCTGGCTAGCACCGGGCTAGCACGACACGTAAAAAACCGTTAGAAACGATGCTAGCCCGTTAAGGTGGGGTAGTCAATAACTAATTGATATGTATCGACTCGTTAAGCTCTATTACGTTTCGTAAAGTGAGCTAGTCCAAGGCTACGAACCAAGGGGTAGGGAGTTCGAATCTCTCCGGGCGCGCCAGAATTCAAGGGGTTAGCGAAAGCTGACCCCTTTTTCAGTTCACGGCACGTAGCCCAATCGTATCGCCCCCGGATGAAACCCGAGGATTTGGAATTGCTGGTCACGCGGGAGATGCCCTTTGGCAAGCACAAGGGGCGACTGATCGCCGATCTGCCGGGGAACTACCTCAACTGGTTTGCCCGCGAAGGCTTCCCCCAGAGTGAGACGGGTCGGCTCCTGGCCTTGATGCATGAGATCGATCACAACGGGCTGAAGGACATTCTGATTCCGCTCCGGCGACGATAAGGGCAGCCATCAGGCGGGAACCTTTTCCTTTGCCTGACACCTATCACGATAGTAGTATTCATAGCCTCATCGTCGAAATCGTAGAGTCTAGCCATGAAACCCGGCATGAACGAACGCCAGTTCTCGATACGCTCGGTACTTCTGGCTTTGGTCGCGGCCGTCGTTGTGCCGCTCGTCGCGGTCGTGGCGCTGACGATCTATGCGGACGCACGCCACGGCATCGATCAGGCCAGAGCCAACGTCCGCACCCTGGCCAAGATCATCGCCGCGAATACGTCGCGCACGCTGACGGCCAACCGCGAGGCGCTG
>Ga0209516_1000088_pt1 | contig 28928 bp, 25 predicted proteins | sample Napbiome12C3dose_FD_187716 | JGI IMG/M metagenome (GOLD analysis project Ga0209516, IMG submission 187716) | Groundwater microbial communities from S. Glens Falls, New York, USA - Naphthalene biodegradation metagenome 12C3dose (SPAdes) (version 2) ... | reverse complement strand
TTATGAATCCCGACTTGTCGGGACGGCATGTGCCACAATTAATTTGCCAGTCTTTTCCTCTTCAGGTGTTAGTAATTTAAAATCTCCTTTGTGCATCTTCGTGACCCTGCCCCGTTGGATAATCTGTTGGCTAACGGGATAAATGTTAAAAATGTACATCCAACGGGGTGAATGCCTTAGTGGCAAATATTTGTTGATTCAGTTCTCTAATAATGAACCGGGTGAGTAGTTACCATTCAGCATTCGTAATTCATCGTTATCAAAGTCTAATTTTCTTTTCAATCAATGTTGCGCGTTTAAGTATGGCAGAAAGGTTGTCTCCGAGTAATGTAACATGTCCCATCTTTCTGCCGACGCGTGAATGTTCCTTGCCATACACATGCAAGTGGAGCGAAGGATGTTTCAGTGCACTTTGATAGAACTCGTACAATTTCTGCGGATGTTGTTTACCGAGAAGGTTGATCATGACCGCGTACGGTTTCACCATTTCCGTTGAACCAAGCGGCAGTCCAGTTACCGAACGGATGTGATTTTCAAATTGCGATGTGACGCATCCTTCGATCGTATAATGTCCGGAATTGTGAGGCCGCGGCGCCATTTCATTCACGATGATCGAATCGTCATCCGACAGGAACAGTTCGATTCCGAACAGGCCGAAACCTTTTACCGCTTTGACCGATTCAACGGCGATCTCTTCTGCTTGCCTAAGAAGTTTCTTCGAAATCTGCGCTGGAACAATCACTGTATGGCAGATATGATTTTTCTGTATCGTTTGGACGATCGGGTAGATTTTGATTTCTCTCTTCGTTCGCGCAACCATCACTGCAAGTTCCATCGTGAAATTGATGAACGATTCTGCCATCAAATTGCTATGCCTGCTTGAAAGTCGGCGTACTCCTTCTGTATAATCTTTTTCAGTACGCACAAGAGCATTGCCGTAACCGTCATATCCCATTTTCCGGGATTTAAGGAGGAAGGGCGTTCCGACGAACGAAGCCACTTCACGGAACGAAGGCTGCTCATCGACAGCAATGAATCTCGGCACCGGAATACCGTGCTGAGTCAATATTTCTTTCTGCAGCAGCTTATCCTGGATCAATGCGATAGTTCTGGACGACGGAAGAATTTTTTTCCCAAGTTTTTCGAGGAACTCCAGTTTATGATGATCGACGAATTCGTTCTCCAGAGTGATCACATCGCAGCGATGAGCGAATTGTTTGAGTTGCGAATCATCATCCACCCAGCCCACAAATTCATTCTGTGTGAGTCTGCCGGCGGGAGAGTGGATCTCTTTTTCCATAATGGCGACGTCAAATCCGAGGCGTGATGCTGCCAGAGAAGACATTTTGGCGAGTTGACCGCCGCCGAGAATTCCGATGCGAATGTTTTTTGACACGTAGAATCCTGAAGTAAAAAGGAAATGCTATTCCCTTAAAAATGGGAATCCACAAAAACGAAAGATGTCAGACATTGTTGAAACGCCTGACATCATTAACTGATGCAAAAATACAGCGAATTGAATGGATTAGCAAGGGAAGAAATAAATACTGTAGAGTTCACTGAAAATGGTGGGTGGGACTTCGTCCTGTCAATTATATTTTGTCGGATGAGGGAATTCGACATACAGTAAAACTAATTTTTTTCAGCGAGAACTATAGTAGTTCTTATTGAAAAAGTCTTGAATCATACAACCCTTCAAGCGTTTTTTTATCGATGAGGCAAAATCTCTGGAGATTGTAGATATCGATGCGAGAACGCTTGAAGGGTTCTCCCTTTTTTCAGCAAGAACTACAGTAGTTCTCTTTGCGACTTCGCGTGAGATAAAATGTATATTTTTGAAAGCATCAATTTTTTATTTCCGTAAAATCTTGTGCGGCACTTTCTCCCGCAACATATCCTGTAGAAAACGCTGCTTGCAAATTATATCCACCGACAGGTCCGGCGATGTCAAGAATCTCTCCGCAAAACCATAATCCATTCACAAGTTTTGATTTCATCGTTGTTGATTCCACCTCACTCAATGCGACACCTCCGGCAGTTACTTCGCCGCGGTCGAGAGGAATTTCTTTGGCATTTCCGAAGCTGCAATTTTTTAAAGTTTGCGTGAGCGATCGGCGTTCCAGCCTGGTCAGGTGATGGAGTCTTTTTGTTTCGGCAATTCCCGCTTGGCGTAAAACGTGTAACGACAATCGTTGTGGAACATATTGTTCGACAAGTGTCAGTGATTGACGGGAACCGTTTACCGTCGTTTCTCCTAAAATATTCTGTTCGATGTGTTCTGCTGAAAGTTCCGGTAAGAAATCAACACACATCGTTACAAGATTTCCTTTTTCCAATTCCAAAAACGCTTCACGGCTTACTTCCAATGTCGCAGGACCGGAGATTCCAATGTGCGTGAACAAAACATCACCGCGCCAATGCGAGATTGTCTTATTGTTCGATCGCGCCATCAGAATACAATCACGGATAGGTGTGCCTTGCCATTCTGCCGGAGGTGTTGGGGTTAGAATGATCGGCGCAAGCGCAGGGCGGATAGGAACAATAGTATGTCCCAAGTGTTGTGCCCACGTATATCCATCCCCCGTTGTTCCTGTTTTTTGGTATGACGAACCACCAACTGCAACTATTACTTTTCTTGACCCAAGAATTTCACCATTTACTTTTACGCCACAAATTCCGTTTTCATCGTTTAGAATTTCATCTACGGCGGCGTTCAATCGAATTTCAGCACCGACGCTTTCCATCATTCTGCGCAATGCGTGAACGACGTCGCCTGCTTTGTGGCTTACAGGAAAAACTTTTCCGTTGTCGTGTTCGTACGTTTCAACGCCAAGGTCGTGTAAATGATAAAGAATATCTGCGTTGGTAAATTCGTGAAAAGAATATTTCAGAAATCGCGCTTCGTTGGATTGAAATTGTTGGCGCAGCGTTTCCATATCGCCGCCGTGGGTAATGTTGCATTTTCCGCCGCCTGAAATCAGAATTTTAATCCCCAGTTTGGAGTTTTTTTCGAGAAGGATGACGTTTGCACCGAGCGAAGCTGCGCGCCACGCAGCGATCATTCCCGCTGCGCCGCCGCCGATGACGAGGATTGGATGTGAATTGTTCATCGGAAGAATATAAGGATATTCTTCCGATCAGTGAACCAAAATTGAAATAAATAAATGAGAGTGTAAAAGTTTATGGTTCGTTAACTGTGTAAGTGGTTTTCTGTTTTATTTCACGCCACCATTTTCCTAAAGTACCTTGTTCTGATTCTTTACGATAATATTGAATTTGTTCTTCCTCACTCAAATGTTTTATTTCATTAAATATTTGAGTTTGAATGTTGTCTTTTAATTCTAATACGTCAAACGTTTTCTTAGTTGCTGTCGAAGTCGTCATAGTTGATCTCCTTAGGAGAAATGATTGTTAAAATGCCATAGCCACGTAATAAGTTAATTTGGTTGTATGCTTTCATTTTGTCAAGTCGAACAATATGCCGAAAATTCCACGAAACAATCGCATCCGCTCGTGCTATAGTTGCCGCGGCAACGTGTGACGCATCGTCTATCCAGCGTTCAGAAATAATTTTTGATTCAAGGTAAGCATTGCGTAACAGTAACACTTCCTGTGTGATCGGGACAAACTCGATATGTTCTTTAGGCAATGCAGTAATAATCTGCTGAACAGCAATCGGTGCTTTATTGAGTTCACCAATAACAACATCACTCAACAGTAATGTGCATTCCCCTGCGCGTACCGATTCAATGAATCGCTGAGATTCATTCTTGAATTCATCATCAAGACAACCACCTATAACTGATGTATCGGAAAATATTCTTAGTTTCATTAATTGGTAATGGAAATTCTTAATACCTCTCTAATTTGCACTGTTGATTGCAGAAAAGCAAATCCAAATCAGGAACTTCCCTTCATCAAAGCCGTCCCACATCAAAGCCGTCTACATCGTTGATTGTTTCTCTATAAAAGAGTATCTTTAACCAGTTTCATCCAAACTTACCCGAGCGGTAAGTTTACTTTTTTGCACATTTCCTTTTTTTTCACGATTATAGAGGCGCATTTTGGCAAAGGGAATGACTCGTGCGACGGGTCAGGATAAAAAACTTCAAGATCATCTTCAAAAAAACGGATCGATCCCCCAACACATCGCAATCATAATGGATGGTAACGGGCGTTGGGCGAAGAAACGCGCATTACCGCGTGTGGCAGGACATAATGAAGGTGTGAATTCGGTTCGTGATATTGTGGAAGCATCCGCGCAGATCGGTGTAAAATATCTTACTCTCTATACTTTTTCGACGGAGAACTGGAAACGCCCGCAGGATGAGGTGTCGATCCTGATGCGTTTGCTGCTCAGTTCACTGCGCGACGAGTGCGATAATCTTCACAAAAACAACGTGCGGTTAAAAACCATCGGTGATTTTTCCTCCCTTCCCTCCGATGTACAGGATGAGTTTCTCGATGCGATCGATCTGACAAAAAACAATACCGGTTTAACGCTTGTTCTTGCGTTAAGTTACAGCGGCCGGTGGGATATTACATTTGCAATGAAACGGATTGCTGAACAGGTTAAGACGGGAAAGATCGATCCGGAAATGATCACCGATGAAATGATCACAAAAAGTCTTGTCACCAGCGGAATTCCCGATCCCGATCTTCTCGTGAGAACCAGCGGTGAACTTCGTGTCAGTAATTTTCTTTTGTGGCAACTGGCGTACTCCGAGATATATGTGACCGATGTGTTGTGGCCCGATTTCCGGCGAAAACAGTTATATGAGGCAATCGAATCGTATCAAAATCGTGAGCGACGGTTCGGTTTGGTGAGTGAACAGCTCGAAACAACCCCAAATACTACTTCCAAAAACTACGTGCGGCGATTATTAAAAAGTGTCTCCGGTTTTTAATTCTAAAAATATTACAGTGCGAAAATTCATACTTACGTTATTGCTTTGCTCTGTCTTCGGGTTTGTATCTGCCCAGTTCAACGAGTCGAGTCTTCGACAGGACGTTCAACAGCCGAAGCAATTAAAAATTCTTGGTATCTCGGTTGTCGGAAACAAACTTGCCGAACCGGCAGCCATTATCGGAAATTCCGGTTTGAAGATCGGTGATGAGATCTCCATTCCCGGCGAACAGACCCGGAATGCGATCACCCGGCTCTGGAATCTGCGTATCTTCTCCAACGTGGAGATCGAAGCAGAAAATTATGTCGGTGACGGAGTCTTTCTGTTGATCAAGGTCGAAGAACATCCTCGCCTGGAAACGGTGCGATACGAAGGGAATGACGAATTGGATAACGACGATCTTGACAAAAAGATCAATGTGACCAAAGGGCAGATCATTTCTCCGCAAGAGATCAATAGGATCATTAAAATAATCAAAAAGGCATACGAAGAAGAGGGATATTTACAAGCCGAAGTAACTCCGGAGCTTGTTGCATCTGACGATGAAAAAGTGAAAGAGAGAAAAATATTGAAATTGACGATCGATGAAGGGTCTGATGCGCGGATTCGTGACATTCAATTCTACGGCAACAAATTATTTTCGGACGACGATTTGAAGAGCGAACTCCCCGACATTCACGAAAAACACTGGTGGAAATTCTGGCGAAGCGGAAAATTGGAAAAGAAAAAATACGCAGAATCGAAGGTGAACCTGATCCAATTTTACAAAAAGAACGGCTTCCGCGATGCAGAATTGATCACCGATTCCGTTATTTTCGGAGAGGATAAAGAAAGTATCATTCTCAAACTCTTCGTGTATGAAGGTCCGCAATATAAGGTTCGGAACATCACATGGGAGGGGATCACGGTTTTTCCCGCCGAAGCATTGAACACGCGTCTCGGTTTTGCGTCCGGTGAAATATTCAACATGGAAAAATTCGAACGTAACCTCCGCGGCAATGAAGACCAGACCGACGTCGCATCGATCTATCTCGATAACGGCTATCTCACCGTATCCATTGAACCGGAAGAACAAAAGGTTGCGGAAGACAGCATCGATATCATTATTCGTGTGCGGGAAAGAAATCAGTACAAGATCGCCAGTGTCGATATTCGTGGAAACACCAAAACCCAGGAACGCGTCATTCGGCGTGAACTGTTTGTGCGCCCCGGTGATTATTTCAGCCGGTCGAATATCATCCGAAGCATCCGGCAGCTTTCGGTGCTCAATTATTTTAATCCCGAAAAGATCAAACCGGACACACGGTTTGTCGATGACAAGAATGTCGATGTTGTGTTTGAAGTGGAAGAAAAATCGAGCGATACATTCAATGCGTCGGTCGGGTACAGCGGGGCGTTCGGAGCGACCGGTGCACTCGGGTTAACATTCAATAATTTTGACATCACCGAACCTTTTTCCGGCGGCGGCGGACAGGTGTTGAATTTCGACTGGCAATTCGGTGAAGGAAGCCGCTACAGAACATTTTCAGTATCGTTCCGCGAACCGTGGGTGTATGATACGCCGACGTCGTTTGGATTCAGTTTGTACGACACCAAACAAGATTATTATTATGCATTAAGTCAGCGCGGCGGAACGGTCAGTGTCGGTCGTCGTTTCAAATGGCCTGATGATTATTTCAGTGCGATGTGGACTTTTCGTTTTCAGAGCCTCGAAATTTTTACTACCAGTTCATCAACCTTCTACGGTGAACCGGGGGTGACCAGTCAGCTCAGCATCTCGCAGGTTATTCAGCGCAACAGCGTCAATAGCCCGCTCTTCCCGACGCAAGGCAGCAACATTTCTCTCTTAACCGAAATTGCCGGTGCGCCGATTCTGCCGGGAACGGCAGAATACAACAAACATCTTTTTTCTGCAGACTGGTACACACCGGTGTTCAATAGTCAGCGTGTAGCATTGTATTTTGGTACGCAGTTCAGTGCCATCTTTCCTTATCGAAAAGATTCGTATATTCCCCCAATCGAAACGTTCTATATGGGAGGCACGGGATTGGGTCAGGTTGCTACAACTCCATTGCGCGGGTACGATGACGGTTTGGTCGGCGGACGATCGACACGGATGACGACGATGGCAAAACATACCGCCGAATTGCGTTTTAACGTTGCACTTAATCCAATTCCGATTTACTTTCTGGCATTTGCCGAAGCAGGCAACGTCTGGCAGAATTTGAAGAAAACCGAATTTTTTGATCTGCGACGGTCAGCCGGTTTTGGTGCGCGGCTTCTCATCAATCCGATCGGTTTGCTCGGATTTGACTACGGTTACGGGTATGATAATGCGTTTCCCGGCGTGAAGACTCCCTCCGGATGGAAATTCCACTTCCAGTTCGGCAGAGGATTTTAGTTTGAATTTTATGAATGAATAATTAACAATCACTAATTTACAATTGAGGGTATCGTGAAAAAATTTCTGGTCAGTATTGTTGCTGTGTTGATGGTGACAGTCGTTTCATTTGCACAGCAAGGCGCATTAAAAATAGGATATGTGAATTCGGAGAAGATCATCAGCGAACTTCCCGAGGCGAAAGATTCACAGCAAAAATTAGAAGGGCTGGTAAAAGGCTGGCAGGATGAGATTGAAAAGCGTGCAAAAGCTCTTCAGGAAAAATATGAAGAGTATCAACGACAGTCAAATATGCTTAATGAGACGGCAAAACAGGCACGACAAAAAGAACTGATCGATGAAGAACAAAAACTCAATCAATACCGCACCGAAAAACAGCAGGAACTTGCCATGCAGCGCGAAAAGATCATGAAGCCGATCCAGGACAAGGTCTTCAAAGCGATCGAAAAAGTTGCCAAAGATAAAAAACTTTCGTTTGTGTTCGATAAGGCGACCGATGTGCCGGTGCTGTATGCCGATCCGGCGTTCGATTATACACCGGACGTTTTGATTTATTTGAAGCGCGGCGGCAAGTAATTTTTTTCAAGTAAAAAGTAGAAAGTAAAAAGTATGAAGACCAAATTGAGCGTAGGATTTTTTTTGTTGATGTGCTGTGCGCTGCTTCCTTTTGCACACGCACAAACGAAAATTGCATACGTTAATTCTGCCACTATCATGGAGCAGTTGCCGGAAGCGCAGGATGCACAAAAACAATTGGATGTATTGACGGCAGAATGGCAGGGCGAATTGACGCGTATGGGTAGCGAGATTCAGCGTAAAGTGGAAGATTACGACAAACGAAAGCTCATCATGTCCGATAAACGCCGCGCGGAAGTGGAGAAGGAATTACAGGAGCTCGACAAGAAACTGGTCGATTTCCGCAATCAGAAATTCGGTACGAACGGCGAACTGTTTACCAAACAAAATGAGTTGATGAAGCCCATTCAGGAAAAGATCTTCAAAGCCGTAAAGGATGTCGCCGATGAAGAGGCGTACGATTACATCATCGATCGGAGCAGTTCAACATTGTTATTGTACGCCAACGCCAAACACGATCTAACACAAAAAGTTCTTACGAAACTTCAACAAAAGTAAGTGAAGCGAGGTCGTTTGACCTCGTTTTTATTTGTATCACAACACAACCGCCCATTTTCCTTTCTAAATTGCAAAGAGGGAAAATCTTTATGGGTGGTTTCAAAAACTATGTTTTTATCAAGATGTCTGACATCTCCCTAATTTTAAGGTAGGATTTTTTGAGTTTTTGGAACATATGATCACCGTAAAACAAATAGCGGCAATGCTTGAAGGCGAAGTTGTCGGGGATGAAAATGTTGAAATCACCGGTGTCGCAAAGGTGGAAGAGGCGCACACCGGCACGCTTTCGTTTATTGCCAATCCGAAATATGAGAAATATGTCGAAAGCACTGCCGCATCCGCCGTACTCGTCAGCCGGAATTTTGACACATCAAAATTTGCCAAACTTCCACCTGCGCTCATCAAGCTCGACGATCCGTATTCGTCGTTTGTAGTTGCCATCGGAAAATTTCTTCCCCCCAAAATCGATCTGGATGTCGGCATTCATTCAACCGCCGTTATTCATCCGACCGCGATGATCGGGAAGAATTGTTCTATCGGTGCGTATGTCGTTGTTGGAGAAAAGACGATTATCGGTGATGACGCGAAAATTTATCCGCACGTTGTGATCGGCCGCGATGTGAAAATTGGACGCGAGTGTACATTCTATTCGCATGTCACGATCCGTGAAGAATGTTTCATCGGCAATCGGGTGATCATTCAACCCGGTGCGGTGATCGGCGGCGACGGATTCGGTTTTGCGCCGAAACGCGATAAGTCGTATCAAAAGATACCCCAGTTGGGGAATGTTGTTTTGGAAGACGATGTGGAAATTCAAGCCAATACCTGCGTGGATCGCGCAACGCTCGGTGAAACGCGGATAAAACGAGGAACCAAAATCGATAATTTAGTGCAGATCGCACATAATGTTATTGTCGGTGAAGATACTGTGATCGCAGGACAATCCGGAGTTGCCGGCAGCACAAAAATCGGAAACAGGAATATGATCGGCGGCGGTATTTCTATAACCGGGCATGTTATTACCGCCGACGATGTGAAAGTTGCCGGCGGTTCTGCTGTTTCAAAATCGCTTGAAGAACCGGGGCAAACCTATGCGGGATTTCCGGCAAAAGAAGTCTCGAAATGGAGACGAATGGAAGGAGCCTTACGATCACTCCCTGAGTTGTTGACGGAAATGAGAGAGATGAAGAAAAAGATTAATGATCTTGAAAATGAAATTACAATTATGAAGTCAAAAGTAAAAAGTTAAAAGTGTAGTTATAGAACTTTTTACTTTCAGACTTTTCACTTTTGACTTTACAAGGAGATATATGCTCGTTCAGCAACGCACAATTAAAAAGCCTGTTTCAATGTCCGGTGTCGGCCTTCACACTGGAACGCAATGCACCATGACGTTCCGACCCGCACCGGAAAACTACGGTATCCGTTTTCGCCGTGTCGATATCGGCGGCTCACCGGAAATTCCCGCAGACGTTGACCATGTTGTTGATGTTGCCCGCGGAACAACCCTGGGTATCGGAGAAGTACGTATCTATACGACCGAACATGTGCTTGCCGCCATTGTCGGTTTGCAGATCGACAACATTATTATCGATCTGGATGGGGTTGAGCCTCCAATCGGCGACGGGAGTGCGAAACCCTATGTTGATGTTTTGATGCAATCGGGATTTGAAGTGCAGGATGCGCCGAAAGATTATCTGGTGATCGACCAAACGATCGAATACAAAAATGACGAAAAAGGAGTGCACATTGTTGCCCTGCCGACAGACGATTTCCGCATTACGGTGCTGGTTGACTATAACAATCCCGCACTCGGGAGTCAGCACACCGGATTGTTCAATTTAGAAAAAGAATTCGTTCCGGAATTTTCAATGTGCCGCACGTTCTGTTTTTTACATGAAGTTGAAAAACTCCGTGAAGCAGGACTGATCAAAGGCGGAAATCTCGATAATGCGATCGTGATCGCCGACCGCGATCTGCCGGATGAAGAATTGCGGCGTATCGCCCATAAGCTTGGTATCAAAGATTCCATCTTCCTTGGAGGGCACGGTCAGCCGTTGAACAACAAACAATTATATTTTAAGAATGAACCTGCGCGGCATAAACTGCTCGATATGCTCGGCGATCTTGCACTGATCGGTGTTCCGCTGAAAGGACATATCCTTGCCGCACGCCCGGGACACGCAAGCAATGTCGAGTTTGCAAAGGTCGTGAAAAAACTCTATCAACAGAAAAAACTCATCAAAAAATATCAACACGAAAAGAAGCAGGGTGTTGTTTTTGATGTGAATGCGTTGCAGAGAATTTTGCCACACCGCTATCCATTCCTGCTTGTCGATAAGATCGTTGATTTTAAATTGAATGAACGGATCGTCGGCGTGAAAAGCGTTTCGATGAATGAACAATTTTTTCAGGGACATTTTCCGGGTGCACCCGTCATGCCCGGCGTGTTGATCATCGAAGGAATGGCGCAAACCGGCGGCATTCTTCTGTTGGGTGGGAGTGACCAGCAGGATAAACTTGTATTGTTTATGGGTATCAACAATGCAAAATTCCGGCGGCAAGTTGTGCCGGGAGACCAACTTGTGTACGAACTGACGATGATAAGCCGTCGCAGTAAAGTCTGCACAATGAAAGGCGAAGCGTATGTGGATGGGCAGCTTGCGTGCGAGGCGGAGATGATGGCGATGATTGTTGATAAACCAAAAACCCAAACCAATTAGTAATAGGGCACCTTTGAAATCTCAAATAACAAGCACCAAATGATAAACAATATTCAATTTCCAATTTTTCAAACACCTCGTTTTCAATGTTTGAATTTTGCCCGTTGGAATTTATTTGGAATTTGTTTTTTTGTGATTTGTCCGAAGGACTCCTTGCGTATGCATCCTTTGGATCGGAGGAGTTTTTAGAGGTTCCCAATAGATACTTATGGCTACTCACATTCATTCCACGGCAATTGTAAGTTCAAAAGCGCAACTCGCAGAAGGAGTTATTGTCGATCCGTATGCCATCATCGAAGACGACGTGATCATTGGAGATGGGACGCACATCGGTCCGCACGTATTGATTGCCAATGGGGCACGGATCGGGAAGAATTGTAAAATTCATAATGGCGCAGTTGTGTCAACTCCGCCGCAGGACTTGTCGTATAAGAATGAACCGACAACGTTTGAAATGGGCGACAATACGATAATTCGTGAGTTCTGCACGTTGAACCGGGGCACGATAAAGCAACATCAAAAATCCTCCGTCGGCACCAATTGTTTGTTGATGGCATATACACACGTCGCCCATGATTGTATCATTGGCAATAATGTGATTATCGCCAACTCGGTTCAGATGGGCGGACATGTCGCCATCGATGATTTTTCAATCATCGGTGGACTTGTTGCCATTCACCAGTTCGTGCGAATCGGTGCGCACACAATGGTGGGAGGGCATTTCCGTGTTCCCAAAGATATTCCTCCGTACATCATGGCGGGAGGATGGCCGGTATCATTCGAACGGCTGAACATTATCGGATTAAAGCGGCGCGGATTTTCTCAAGAGGGAATCGATTCGCTCAATGATGCGTATCGTATTCTTTATCTTTCCAATCTCAATGTCAGCCAAGGTGTCGAAAAGATCAAAGCGACAATGAATATCACACCCGAGGTGCAAAACGTTCTCGATTTTATCGCCGACGCAAAACGGGGCATCATTACAGCACGCCGTAACCATTTCGAATGATTATTTTTTAGTGATGCCATGACTTTGCTGAATAGAATAATTTCAACCGAAGCAATTCGATAATTTTAATAAAGGGTTGTTCCAAAAACTCAAGAATACTTCCTTGTCAGTGAGGTTTTCAATTTGCAATGAGCGCTTTTCCAACCCCAAAACATAGTTATTGGAACTACCCTTAATTTTAACCGAAAAATTCTAAAAACGTCTCTCGCAAAGTCGCAAAGCCGCCAAAAACATTTAAATTCGTCTTCGCGAACTTGGCGGCTTGGCGTGAGATATTACTTTTTCATCGAGAACTATTTAATATATTCATGGCATCACTTACCACTTGGCAATTTCTCAATACCGGATTGAACACCGCCGATGCCAATATGCAGTTTGATGAAGAACTCGCGTCGAAACTTCACCGAGGGGAAATCTTGCCGACGCTTCGGTTGTACGGATGGAATCCATGGGCGGTTTCACTCGGCTACAATCAAAAAAATTCCGATATCAACCGTGTCAAATGTAGTGACGATGGAATTGATATTGTTCGGCGTCCCACCGGCGGAAGGACGATCCTTCATGCGAACGAGGTCACTTACAGCGTTGTCATGTTCGCCAATGGACGAAGTGTGAATGATATTTATTGCGAAATCAGTAAAGCATTGGTAAGTGGTTTGCGAACGATCTGTTCCATTGTTGAATACGAAGTATCCCAGCCGCATTTCCCGACATTGTATAAAAGAGCGGAATCAGTTCCCTGTTTTTCAAGTTCCGCGCGATATGAAGTTCAGATTGGCGGTAAAAAACTTGTGGGCAGTGCGCAGCGGAGATTCACTTCACCGGAATATCCTGAAGTAGTGCTGCAGCACGGGTCCATTCTTCTTGGGGACGAACACAAACAACTTGTTGAATATCTGTCAATTGATAGTTCCGATGTGAGAGAGAAAATCAAAAATGATTTTGATATGAAGACGATCGATCTGTCAACAGCAATGAAACGAGCCGTGTCGTTTCACGAAGTCGCAGACGCAGTGAAATCTGGATTTGAAGAATCGCTGGGAATAACATTTAGGGTAGTTCTCTACGAGTCGTAGACCAAAAACTATGTTTTTATGCGGAGCATACTTCGTATCAAGATGTCTGACATCTTATTAATCGAGACAACAAATTTCGTCAATGTTTACAGGTTCTTTGCGTATGCATCCTTCGGATAAGCAAGATGTCTGACATCTCCATAATTTTAGAGGAGATATTTTTGAGTTTTTGGTCTACGACTCGTAGAGAACAACCCTTTATTCAGGCACAGTCGACCCGTTGGATATTATTTTTATTGCATCCCGAAGTTTCGGGATTGTTCTCTCGAGAGTTATCCAACGGGGTCAATACGAATTAAAGAAGAGAGAATTGTTGTCATTTCAGGCATGAGACGGAATCTCCTATTTGAATTTTAACCGGTTGAGATTCCTTGTCCAAACCTGTGTCCTGTAAACCACTACATCAAGAGGTTATTATGTCCACCCAATCATCAGACTATAAACGTATCACAACAAAGTCGGTTCTCGCCATGAAAAAGAAAGGTGAGAAGATAGCGATGCTGACGGCGTACGATTTTACTACGGCACGCTTACTTGATGAGGCGGGAATTGATATAATATTAGTCGGCGATTCGGTTGCAAATGTATTCCAGGGATTGGAGACAACCATTCCAGTCACACTTGAAGAAATGATTTACCACACCAAAGTTGTGCGCAGGGCGGTAAAACGGGCGATGCTTGTTGCGGATATGCCATTTATGTCGTACCAGGTTGATATCAAAGAAGCAGTCCGCAATTGCGGACGAATGTTGAAAGAATCCGGCGCCGAAGCTGTGAAGATGGAAGGTGGAAAGCGGATCCTTCCCCTCATCGAACAACTGGTCGATATTGGCATTCCGGTTATTGGACACCTTGGGCTTACTCCTCAATCGATTTACAAATTTGGGACTTACGAAGTTCGTGCAAAAGATTCTGCCGAGGCGAAACAACTTATCGAAGATGCAAAACAATTGGACAAAGCGGGTGTGTTTGCGATTGTGCTGGAAAAAATTCCTGAAGCACTCGCTGCAAAAGTTTCCAAATCGGTGAACTGTGCAACGATCGGCATCGGCGCCGGTTCATTGTGCGATGGGCAAGTACTAGTTACCAACGATATGCTTGGGATGAATGAGCAATTTCATCCTCGCTTTGTAAGAAAATATGCCAACCTTTCTGAAACAATGCGAACTGCTTTTCAATCCTACATTTCCGATGTTAAAGCGTCGAAATTCCCTTCGAAAAAAGAGAGTTATTAGTGATAAAAATTTTCTTGACACAGATAGAATCATTTCATATCTTGGAAACGTAAAAAACGATTAAAGTTTCCCAAAATAATTCCCAGTATTAATGCTGGTTTTTTAATGCCAACATGGAAACTAAAAATAATATAAAAGTATCCCCCTCCCAAAAAAAAGACAAGACTTTCCAAGTCTTTAAGACTTGGAAAGTCTAAAAAATAAAATTAATGAGGAAAACAATGGAAATCATGGTAGAACAAGAACCGAAAGAGCGAATTATCAGCCACGCGGAAGACCGGTTCCTTCGGAATGGATTTAACAAAGTTACCCTTGATGAATTATCATCCGAACTCGGCATTAGCAAAAAAACCATGTATAAATTTTTCCCGAGCAAAGAATACCTTGTCCGGACGATTATCCGTTTGTTGATGGGCAGAATGGAACAGGAGATCACTCGCATCACTGAAGCTGAAAAACCGTTCGTCCAGAAACTTGCCGATCTGCTGATGCTTATCGGGACATTTGCCAGCCGGATCAGCAGATCATTTCAAGTGGATATGCAGCGGTTTGCACCGACCTTGTGGAAAGAAATCGATAAATTCCGGAATGAAAAAATCCTCTCTCGCGTTGCTAAAATGATCGCCGACGCAAAAAAAGAAGGAATATTTCGCGACGACATTAATGAACAAATTGTCATCATGATGTTTGTGAATTCTGTGCAGAGTATCGCCAATCCTGAAGTTCTTTCGCAGCATTCCTTTTCTCCGAAAGAGGCGATGTACACAATCTTTCACGTGATCTTCGAGGGATCGTTGACCGAAGAAGCGCGAAAAGAATTTTTGAAATGTGAAATTACAATTCTTTAGAGAGGATATAATGAAATTATTCAATCTTGTTGAATTCATAAGCACAGAAGTAAAAAGTCAAAAGGCAAAAATAAAGAATATCTATGGGTACACTTTTTACTTTGCAATTTTGACTTTTTACTTCGTTGGTTGCGGCAACAATCACAACGGCGCAATCGAATCCAGCGGAACACTCGAGGCTGTTGAAGTGAACGTTTCATCAAAGGTATCCGGGCAATTGTTGAAATTGTATGTGCAAGAAGGGGTAACGGTTGAACAAGGAGACACCATCGCCGTTCTCGATAATGAGATGATGCAGTTGCAACTTCAGCAGGCACAAGCGGGGATTGCACTGGCTGAAGCGCAGTATCGTTTGCTTGTGAACGGTGCTCGCGTCGAAGATTTGAGAGCTGCCGAAGAGGCGGTGCGGCAGGCGGAATCAGGTTTTCACACGGCAAGATCAGATTATGATCGAATAAAAGAATTGTATGCAACCAATACGGTGTCAAAAAAACAATATGAAGATGCTGAATCACGGTTTACGATATACCAGGCACAATACAATTCTGCGAAACAAAATCTGCAAAAACTTCAACGCTTTGCACGTCCCGAAGATTTGAGTGCTGCAAAAGCCCGGGTGGAACAAGCGCGTGCACAGGCGAATTTGATCAAGAAACAAATTACTGATTCATACATCATTGCACCGGTATCCGGGACAGTGACGTATAAACCTGTCGAAGAGGGGGAATTAATCGGTGTAGGGACAATATTGGTTCGCATCTCTCGGTTGGGGAAAATGGAATTAATGATTTATGTGAACGAAACAGAATTAGGGAAAGTAAAACTTGGTTCGTCGGCGGAAGTGATGATCGATACGTTTCCTGATAAAAAATATCCCGGTAAAGTGGTGTACGTCTCGCCTGTGGCAGAATTCACTCCGCGGAATGTTCAGACCAAAGATGAACGGACAAAACTTGTCTTTGGAGTGAAGCTCGAAGTTGAAAACATCAACGGTGAATTAAAATCGGGAATGCCGGCTGATGCATATCTGAAATAGTGAATCGTAATTACTCGGTCAATTTTTTGAGGGCGACCAACGACATTATGACGACAACAAAAGATCAGAAACTTCTGAAAAATAATTTATTTAAGAAGATGTCTGACATCTCATCAATGAATTTCACTAAATTTTCAAGTTTTTTCGTAACTGCTCAGCGTAAAAATATTGAAATTAACTCCGCCATTTATGGCGGAGTGTGAGTCAATACAGATGCTACTGGCTTTAGCCATGATATTTTTTCAGGGCTAAAGCCCATGAATTTTGTTGGTTTCCAATATCTCCGCCATAAATGGCGGAGTTACAAAGTGTTTTAAACTACGCTGAGTAGTTACGTTTTTTCATTCTAAGTAGGCAAGATGTCTGACATCTTTTGAATTATTCAGAAGTCTCGATCAATAATGATACTGTGAATGCGATCGAAATACATACCGTTTCCAAAAAATTTGGCAACATCGTTGCCGTTGAGAATGTATCGCTTAATGTTGCGAAAGGTGAAATGTTCGCTCTTGTCGGACCTGATGGAGCGGGGAAGACAACGGTTATCCGCATGTTATGCGGGATAACAAAACCGAACAAGGGTGAACTTTCGATCCTTGGTTTCGATGTGCAAAAACAACTTGGTGAAGTCAAAAAACGGATCGGATATCTGTCACAGAAATTTTCTCTCTACGGCGATCTGACAGTCGATGAGAACATTGAATTTTTTGCAGAAATTCACGGTCTTTTTGATCATCAAGAACGCCGGAACGAACTCTTGGAATTTACACGGTTGACGCCGTTCCGCAGCCGTCTCGCTGAAAAACTTTCCGGCGGAATGAAACAGAAACTGGCGCTTGCCTGCACGCTCATTCACACTCCCGAAATTATTTTCCTCGATGAACCCACTACCGGTGTTGATCCCGTTTCCCGCAGGGATTTTTGGAAAGTCCTTTCCGCTTTGCTGAAAACGGGAATCACGATCGTCATGACCACGCCGTATCTTGATGAAGCGGAACGTTGTAATCGTGTGGCATTAATGAATAACGGGCAGATATTAATGACTGAAACGCCGGCGAATCTTAAAAAAGTTATGAAAGGTGAAATTGTTGAGATCGTTTGTTCGAATATTCGTCAATCTTTTGCACTGTTAAAAAAATCCTCATTAGTAAAAGAAGTGCAGGCATTTGGCGACAGATTGAATATTGTCATTAATTCATCTGTGAATGATATGGAAACTATTTTAAGTCATCTCAAAAATAATGCGATAGAAATATTTGATTGGCGTGTCGTGAAACCTTCACTAGAGAATGTTTTTATTTCGTTATTGTCTGAACAAAAACAAATGGTAGGTCGTTCTTAATTAGTTGTCCCTTAAGAAGTAGGAAGTCTTCCGAAGTTTTTCCTGCTAACCTGTGAAAACCTTTTGAATGGTTTCATTTCTTGAAGATAAACTTCGGAAGACTGTGTGTCATAAATACTTTTTAAGGATCAACTAATTACGAACTGCTGTAAATTATTTATGAACACAATTGAAGTTCAAAATCTTACAAAACGCTTCGGACAATTCACCGCAGTTGATCACATCAATTTTGGAGTGAAACAGGGAGAGATATTCGGATTTCTTGGGGCGAATGGAGCGGGGAAGTCAACGACGATACGCATGTTGTGCGGATTGCTTTCTTCCTCCGACGGAACGGCACGCGTTGGCGGGTTTGATATCAACAAAGAGCCGGGCAAAGTAAAAGAAACCATCGGTTACATGTCCCAGCGATTCTCACTCTACGAGGATCTGACGGTGGACGAGAACATCGAATTTTTCGGTCGTGTGTATGGGCTTTCCAATGGTGAAATCGCAGAGCGAAAGAATTGGGTGTTGGATATCGCGAATCTTCACGGCAGAGAAAAAAGCATCACTAAAACATTGAGCGGAGGATGGAAGCAGCGTCTTGCGCTTGGTTGTGCGGTGCTTCATCGTCCGCGGATTGTTTTTCTCGATGAACCGACCAGCGGTGTCGATCCGGTCATGCGCAGACGCTTTTGGGAATTGATCAATGATCTGTCCGCAGACGGCGTGACGGTTCTCGTCACCACTCACTTTTTGGAAGAAGCGGAATATTGCAACGACATCATTTTGATCGATGCCGGAAAAATTATTGCGGGAGGAAGCCCGAAGGAGTTGAAAGAAAACTATATGAAGTTTCCGATCCTTGAGGTGCAATGTTCCAATGTGATCGAAGCGATGGAGAAGATCTCGAACCAAGAGTGGGCGATTGAAACATCGGTCTTTGGAACGTATTTGCACGTGAGTGTCGATGAAGAACAATCCGGAAGAGAAAAGATCAAGCAATTACTCTCGGCGACTTCGATTGACATATTTAATATTGAACGAATTACACCATCATTAGAAGATGTATTTATTTATTTATTGGAACAAGTAGAACACGCGAAATAATGTTTCGTCAACTTATCCCGATCATCAAAAAAGAGTTCAGGCAGATCAAACGGGATCGTAAAGTGCTTGCGATCCTTACGCTTGTTCCGGCGATGTTGCTGTTATTGAACGGTTACGCGCTGAATTTTGATGTGAAGAACATTACACTGGCGGTGTACGATGCGGAAAAGAGTTCACAAAGCCGTGAGTTTGTCAATAGTTTTATCACCTCAGGATATTTCACCTACACCGAATATCTGACCGATTATACGCAAGCGCAGGAATTGATCGATGAAGGGAAAGTAAAACTTGTGCTGGTAATCCCGGCAAATTTTTCTCGCCAATTGATCTCCGGGCGCCAGGCTACGGTGCAAATGCTTGTGGATGGAATGGATTCAAATTCCGCCACCACCATTATTGGATATGCGCAAGCAGTTACATTGCAGTATTCCCAAAAGATCGTCTTACATAATTTGGCAAAGATCGGACGAAAAAGTTTTATCCCGATCAATTATCAGGCGCGCATTTGGTATAATCCTGAGATGAAAAGCGCAAAATTTCTTGTTCCCGGACTCATTGCATTCATTCTTGCCATCACCGGTGTGATCGCGACATCGCTTTCCATCGTCAAGGAAAAAGAACGAAACACCATTGAACAGATTGACGTTTCGCCCCTCAAACCATTAAGTCTGATTATCGGAAAGATGATTCCCTACGCCATCATATCGCTCGTGGCTGCTGCATTAGTGCTTATTGCGGCATATTTCCTTTTTGATGTTGTGGTAAAGGGAAGTCTCGTTATGCTTTTTGCGGCAACGCTGCTGTTTGTTTGTGCCGCTTTAGGACAGGGATTATTGGTTTCTACCATTGCAGACAGTCAGCAAGTTGCATTCCAAATTGCGACATTGATTTCGATGTTGCCGACGATGATCCTTTCCGGATTTATGTTTCCGATACGCAGTATGCCGGTTTTTCTTCAGATCTTATCGAACATCACTCCCGCAAAATTCTATTTGGTGATCATGCGCGGTATTGTTCTTAAAGGAGTCGGACTGGAAGCATTCTGGGAACAGATCATTTATTTATTGATATATATTTCAGTTGTAGTAGCGATCAGCATCAAACTATTCAAAAAGCATACGGTGTAACATGAAACTTCATCGCCTTGCCGCAATGGTGAAAAAAGAATTTCAACAATTCTTTAAAGACAAGCGGATGCTTCCTCTTGTTTTCGTCGCGCCGATCCTCCAACTGATATTTTTAGGCTATGCCGCATCGCTCGATGTGAAGAATATCTCCTTTGTCTTATGCGATCTGGATAAAACGAGTGAAAGCAGAAAATTCGTTGAATCATTTACGAACTCCGGTTATTTCACATTGGAATATTCCACCGAAAATTACAAAGATATCAAATCATATCTCGATAACGGAAAAGCAATGATGGCATTGGTTATTCCTCCCGATTTCGGGAACAAACAACTGCGTCGAGAAACAGTGAATGTGCAGGTGTTGTTTGACGGAAGTGAAGGAAATACGACTGCGATTGCGTCGGGATATGTCAATCAAATCATCAATCGTTACGCCCAACAAACATTATCGAATATCGTCGGCACCATGAAAAATCTCGGCGGTGTCATTGCCGAACCCCGCGCATGGTACAACCCGACATTGGTGAGTAGAAATTTCATGGTGCCCGGTGTTCTTGTTTTAATACTCCTTATCACCACGATGAATTTAACGTCAATGGCAATCGTAAAGGAAAAAGAGATCGGAACATTGGAACAATTGCTGGTAACGCCAGTGCGTCCGGCTGAAATGATCTTGGGAAAACTGATACCGTTCACGCTCATCGGCCTTATTAATGTTACCATTGTGATGCTTGTAATGGTGTTTGGTTTTGGCATTGCGATCAGGGGAAGTGTTCCATTGTTGTTCGGGTTAACAGGATTCTTTCTTCTCACCTCGCTCGGTCTTGGATTGTTTGTCTCCACAATTTCTAAGACACAACAACAAGCAATGATGATAGGAATGTTTTTTGTGATGCAACCGATGATGTATATTTCCGGATTCGTTTTTCCTGTGGAAAATATGCCGGATGTACTACAGTGGGTGTCAATGGCGATCCCCATGAAATATTATCTCATCGTGATTCGCTCGATCATTTTAAAAGGAGCAGGACTACATCAATTGTGGTTTGAAGCGATGATGCTGTTGGGAATGGGTGTTGTAATTCTTGCTGCGAGCGTGTTACGATTTAAAGAAAAGATAGATTAGAAATATCTGAAAAATTCAAAATTATACGGTAGCCGCAGGCTTCAGCCTGCGAATTTGAGGATTAAGGGTTGTTCCAAAAACTCAAAAATATCTCCTCTAAAATTATGCGAAGCATGCATACGCATGGAGATGTCAGACATCTTGCTTATAGAACCTGTAAACATTGATTCGCCGCGGCGAATTGACGAAATTTGTTGTCTCGATTAATAAGATATCAGACATCTTGATAAAAACATAGTTTTTAGAACAACCCATTATACGGTAGCCGCAGGCTTCAGCCTGCGAATTTGAGGATTAATTAAGCGGATAACCGAGCGACAGATATGTCATGATCGGTCCAAGAGTGACCGGCTGATCCCTTCTAATGTAAAAACTCCTTCCAACGGAAATATTCGCCGGACCGATCGGCGTATCGAGAGAAAGCCCGATTCCGATGCCGTGGTGGAAATCGCGGATACGAATATCCTCCCGCTGCGGCCAAATATTTCCGAAATCGTATCGCGCCCGGAAGTAGGTGTCCCAGATAATTTTGAACGGGAACAGCGCGCGGAATTCCACACTCGTCAAAAATATCTGCCTGCCTCGCGAATCATCCTCCTTTAAGCCGAAGAATGATTCTTCGCCGCCGAGTGAAAATTGCTGGGTAAGGGGAAGTGTTTGATCGCCGAACCCGACGACGATTTTTGGACGCACCGTGTTGTTATACAACGAAGTATTCGTCTCGTACGAAAAGAAAATTTTGGAATACCCGATATCTCCCACGAGACCTTTAAGACTGGAGATCGCTGTTTCCCATGAAAAATTTGTTTGCGAACCGGTGCGCGAAAACGGATACCGGTCGCGGGAATCGATGATCGAACTTATCCGGAGCGCTTGTAATGTAAATTGTTCGGGGCTGTACCCTCTTCCCGAAATAAATTTTGCTTCATCGGCTTCTATCCTGTATTCCATATTGACAGTACCCAACCGTTCAACCTGCTGACCGAGGGAAAATAACACGCCGTAGCGAATCTGTCTGTATTCACCGATCTTTGACCGCGCGAAACGGGTTTTCGAAATGATGTTCGGATCGTTTCCATATGTGTTGAAGTCGCGCAAGTCATAATATCCGTTGAGATGGAAGGTGAAATAGGAGTTGAAGATACGGTTTGCCTTAAACTCGACGATATATTTTCGATTACGCAGACCACCGGTAAAACTTCCTCCGATCTCGGTTGCTGTTCCCAACAGATTTTCGTTCCGGAATTCGATCGATGTTTGTAAGTTTCTTTCATTATCAATTCTGAATCCAATTCGCGAAACCTCCGAAGATTTTTCTTCCAGTTGAATGATGACGATCGGAAGATCATTCTCATACGCGACATCGATAAGAACTTGTTCAAACAGATTTGTACTGTAAAGATTTGCCAGTGCATTTTTTCCTTTTGTGACGGTAAAAATATCTCCATCTCGGAAATATAACTCTCTCCACACAACCCAATCACGGGAAGTCTCTTTGCCCTTCAGATAGATCTTGTAAATGGTACCTTCATTGATAGTGAGCGAAAGAGTTCCCGAAGTGGTGTCAAATTGCAGTTGTTGTATTCTCGCGAGCGAATAGCCGTTAGTGCGGTACATGGTCAGTATCGATTCAAATGCGCTCTTCAGTTTTGGATAGTTGATCGGTTTGCCTTTGAGCGAATCCAAGACGGATGAAAGTTCTTCCTTCGAAAGCAACGAATTTCCCGAAATGAAAAGGCTATCGAACGAGGGATTTGGTACACCGTTGATCACAATTTCAGCAGAATGGTTATTTATCACGATCTCCGCATGAACGTCACTGAACCATCCTTCCGAATAAATTTTCGCGACTACATCTCGGAGCACTGGAATTGATGTTTGTCTCCCTTCGTATAGAAGTGTCACCATTTTTGACAACCGCGCAGAGTCGACGTACGGAACATTCATGGTTACGGATTGAACAGTGAATGAAAAATTGGAGAGGGAGGAGGCGTCGTACAGGCTCGATCGTTTTTTACTTTCGATCGAATCTCTGATTGCTCCGATCTGTGATTCGGCGGCATAAAATCCTTGTTGAACGGTAAAGTCGATATTTGAGAAATCGGTGGCGGAATAGTAGCCAAGGTCGGGTGTGATGACAACGGTTGAACTGTCGAGCGCCCGCTTATTGGTTTCCTGTGCCATAATGTTCACGATCTGGTCGGTCACTTCCCACGGATTGTTCAATTGAGATGCTGTCCTCAGCGGGCTGACGGTATTGACAGCGATAATAATATCCGCACCAAGGTGTTTGGCGACATCGACTGGAATGTTGGACACCAATCCGCCGTCGGCGAGTTCGAGGGAATCTTTTTTCAAAGTATTATATAACAGTGGAATAGAGATGCTTGCGCGAAGAGCTTCGGAAATATTTCCGGAATCGAAAACAATTTTTTTCCCGGAGATCAGATCGGTGGCTACGCAACGGAATGGGATTTTCAAATCATCAAAATTGCGAACGGGATGATAAAGACTTTGAAGAGCTAATTGATTGATAAAATTTGTCAGCCGTTGTCCGCTTGAGACCGCCGACGGAATGATCGGTGTGAGTCCGTCAAATCGAACGGTCAGTTGTTTTTTATCGGCAATTTGTTTTTGTGAAAGGAAAAGATCTTTCCGTTCATTGTCCTGCGTTATTGAGAGGACATAATTCCAATCTGTTGTGTCGACAAGTTTTTCCAGTTCGTCGGTAGAATAACCGGAAGCGTATAATCCTCCGATCACACCACCGATACTTGTTCCGACAATGTAGTCGATCGGGATATTGTATTTCTCCAACGCCTTCAGCACCCCGACATGCGCAATGCCTCGTGCTCCGCCGCCGCTCAGCACAACCGCAACAGTCGGTCTTTTGATCTCTTTAAATGTTACAGGGAGAGATCTGTCAAAACTTCTGTCTGAATAGAGAGGGGTAATTATGAGCCTTTTTCCCTGAGAAAAAAGGAGAACGGAGAAAAATAATAATGACGTTATGTACAGGAATATATGTTTTTTCACGCTGAAACGATCAATGTTGCTTTAAAGGTATCTACTCAGCGTTATTTAAAGTCATGCCATGAGTTACTTTTTGATGTCATAAAACATAAAGCATGCACAAAAATCTTAGACAAACTCATGGCATGACTGAGTAGTTACCTTTAAAGATAGAAAAAAACTGTGATACTATAAACGATTCTTTTCAGCGTCACCGATGTCTTGCAAGGAATATATTATGATTACAATCACAGCCTTTCAGCAAATATTGTCTATCCTTGTATGCAACAAAAGAGAGGACTTTATGGAAAATAAATTCCCGAAGAAGAATATTATGAAAATTGCTGGTTATTTGTTTTTTGTCGTAATAACATTTACTGTTTCGCTGCTGGTATTGCCGTATGAATTCTTTCTTGTTTCCATTATTGTTGTTCTTATTGCATTGAGAGGTGTTGAAAAAGAACTTCTCAAGTTCGACGTTAAACAATTAACGTCATTCAACATGAAGTCGAAAACAAAGGAGTAAAAAAGTTTTTCCTCTCTTGTTTTTCAGACGTTTAATTCCTACCATAGCGGCAGAATTTTGCTTCAACACCAAACTCCAAAAACCTCAACAAGAAGTTTTTATGAAGAAGTGTACTTCCCTCATCATTCGGTCGATTACAGCGTTTCTATTGATGCCCAGTCGCCGGCGTGCGATATAAAATTATTTGTATCTACTCAGTCATGCCATGAGTTTGTTTAAGGTTTTTTGCCTGCCCGCCGTCCCGATTCCATCGGGACTTTGGCAGGCGGGTGAATCTTGCACATTTTATGATATCAAAAGTAACTCATGGCATGACTATAAGGGCACACTGAGTAGTTACAATTATTTTTGCCGAATTGTGGCCCTCACTTGCACTCAATATGGAAAACGTCAGCGGTCTGCAAATGGCGCAGTTTTCCGTTGGTCTTAAGTTTCTTATTGAGTAAATTCCTGTAGTTCACTTCTATATCAAATTTATTCCAAACGACATCATGATCTCATTGATTGTTCACGGCGGTGCATGGGACATCCCCGATGAAATGCTCGACGCGCATCGGTGCGGTGTGAACAAAGCTCTCGAAATTGGCTGGGAAATATTATCGAACGGAGGCAGCGGTGTGGATGCTGTCGAAAAAGCCATACGGTATCTGGAGGATGATCCGACATTTGATGCGGGACGCGGCTCATTTGTCAATGCGATTGGCGAGATCGAACTTGATGCGAGCATTATGAATGGAACGACCTTTCGGTGCGGAGCTGTCGCTTCGGTGCAGAACATCCGCAATCCCATCTCTCTTGCGCGAATGGTGATGGATAAGAGCGAGCACGTGTTGATTACCGGAACGGGTGCTGTCCGGTTCGCTCTTGAAAACGGGATCCAGCAATGCAACAGTGATGAACTGCTCGTTGGCCGCGAACTGCAGCGATGGAAGAATCTGCAGGGGAAAAAAACATTCTCAACTAAAGACGCGTTTAAGGGAAAACTTCCATCGGATACGGTCGGTGTCGTGGCACTTGATAATGACGGCGTGATCGTTTCCGGAACATCAACCGGAGGGACCCCGAACAAATATCCAGGACGTGTCGGCGATTCTCCGTTGATCGGGTGCGGAACGTATGCCGACAGCACCGTGGGAGGAGTATCGTGCACCGGTTGGGGAGAGGCGATCATCAAAGTGGCGCTGGCGAAAACAATCGTCGATCAGATGGAGATGAATGGTGACGATCCGCAGTCAGCAGCATTGGTTGGCATCGACCGGCTCAAGAAAAAAGTGGACGGATTCGGCGGAGTCATTGTATTGAACAAACACGGGAAACCCGCTGTTGCTTTCAACACGCCCCGTATGGCGCGGGCGTATCGCACTTCGGATATGAATGAAAGCGTTGTAGAAGTATAACGAGTACGGTCATCATTGAAAGTTCTGTGAAAAAATCCTCTCTCATCGGTCATGTCGTAGAATTATATGCTGACGTTGTCGGTTCGTCAAAACCCGCCGATCATTTGATCGATATTTTCTTCCGTTCAAGAAAATATCTCGGTTCCCGTGATCGTCGCTTTATTGCCGAGACGCTCTACGGGATGCTGCGCCACAAAAAGCGGATCGAATGGATACTTTCTTCCTCTGACAAAAAAAATCTTATTCTCTATTCCTGCATAGCATATCTGTTGTTAGAGAACAAAGAAACAAAAGAAAGTCTTGCAGGTGAAGTGGATGTCAGTGAAGATGTCCTTGGCAGACTTCACGATGCCGTCAGTGTTGAGCCGATATTCGAGAACGACATCACAACGCTGGCGACGAAATATTCCTTCCAGGAATGGATGATCGCCGAATGGATGAAACAGTACGAAAAAGATGACATCGAACAACTTTGTTCTATGCTCAATACGCAAGCTCCAACGACCATTCGGGTGAATACGATCAAAACGAGCGTCGATGAATGTCAGAAATTATTGCTGCAGGAAGGGATCGAAACCGAACGGACCCGATTGTCACCGTTCGGATTACATCTGAAAAAACGAGTGAATCTGTTTCAACTTCAGGCGTTCAAAGATGGATTCTGTGAAGTGCAGGACGAAGGAAGTCAGTTGCTGTCGTTGCTTGTTGATCCGAAACCGAGATCCAAAGTAATCGATGCTTGCGCCGGTGCAGGAGGAAAATCATTGGCGATGGCATCGGTAATGAATAATCGCGGAGAAATATTTGCGATGGATATCCACTCATTTCGATTGGAGGATCTGCGAAAACGTATCAGGAGAAGCGGTGTTGAAATTGTTCGGATAACACCGATCCGTGAAAATAAAGAGATCACTGAATTGCTCGGTATGGCGGACAATGTCTTGGTCGACGCGCCGTGCAGCGGAACAGGGACACTCCGCCGCAATCCCGGAATGAAGTGGAGCGTAACGGAACAAATGGTCGAAGAAATGCACCGCAAACAGCTATCAATTTTGACGTTGAACGCCCGATACGTAAAGATCAACGGCCGGTTGGTGTATGCAACGTGTTCAATGATGAAACGGGAGAACGAGGAAGTCGTGGAGACATTCCTCTCCGAAAACCCGAATTTTGAACTTCTTCAGCCGTCGACAATTTTAGAGCGCTATGCGAAGCATGGTTCCCATCAACTTGCAACTCTGGCGAACAACAAATATTTTCAATTATTTCCCCATACACACAATACCGACGGCTTTTTTGCCGCTGTGATGAAACGAACATTGTAAAATGAAATTCCAACTGCTGATAATGATATGCGTTTTTGCCGGTTGCTCATCCCTCACCGATGAAGAGCTTTGGATCAAAGTTGAAGCCGCCAAAGCCAACAACAATTGGGACTCGACACTTCAAGTGTGTCAACGAATTCTGGACGAATATCCCGAAGGACGGTATGCCGCATGGGCGCGTTTTGGAATGGCGGAAAGTTACCGGTTTAAAAATCAACCGCGCAAGGCGCTGGATAATTATAAAGTATTCTACAAACAACATCCCGACATGCAGCCGTCGGCATTATCGTTGTTCCTTGTTGGTTATATTTACAACAATAATTTACAATTACACGACAGTGCAAAAATATTTTATCAACAGTTCCTCGAAAAATATCCGAATCATGACCTTGCGCAGACGGTGACATTCGAACTTGAGACGCTCGGCAAAGATCCCGGTCAGGTATTATTGGAACGGGAACAGCATCAACATACGATGACAAAGAAATAAATACAGACGAACTTTTTAAAATAACGGCTTCGTTGAAAGGTTCACAAGGAAACAGAATGCAACAAGCTCTCAAATATCTTCAACCCGATATTGTATCGAAACTCGCTTCGATGGAATTACGTGCACGGCTTGTGGTGGAGGGATTCATCACCGGATTACACAAAAGTCCGTATCACGGATTCAGCGTTGAGTTTGCCGAACACAGGCAATATATGCCGGGGGATGAGATCCGCCGGATCGATTGGCGCGTGTACGGGAAGACCGACCGGTTTTATGTGAAGCAGTATGAAGAGGAGACAAATCTCAAATCGTACATTGTCATTGATACCAGCGCCTCGATGCGGTTTGCTTCGGAGATGAACCAAAAAACAGAAAAACGGATATCGAAGATCGAATATGCATCTTATATTGCCGCATCATTGTCCTATTTGATGGTTCAACAGCGGGATGCAGTCGGATTGATGTTGTATGATTCAAAGGTTCGTTCAATAATTCCACCTCACGCGACCAAACAGCACTTACGGCGTATTCTTATTGAATTAGAAAAGATTCATCCGGCGGAAACAACACAATCTGCGCCGGCGCTTCATCAACTGGCGGAAAGGATCTCACGCCGCGGACTGGTCATTGTATTGAGCGATCTGTTTGATGATCCGGTAAAAGTAATTGCCGCCCTCAAACATTTTCGCCACGATCATCACGAAGTGCTGGTGATGCAGATTCTCGATCCGCTTGAACGAACATTCGCATTCGGCAGCGATGCCGTTTTTAAGGATGTGGAAACCGGTGAAATGCTGACCACACAACCGTATCATATCCAAAAAGCATATCAACAATCGATGCGTGAATTCATAGAACGGTATAAGCGCGAGTGCCGCGAGAATATGATCGATTATGTGCTGCTGGATACCGCAACGCCGTTCGATGTAGCGTTGTTGAATTATCTTAATAAAAGGCAACGAATTGGCGGTTAAGTAGTTCTCACTGAAAAAAGAACCCTTCAAACGTTATTGTATCGATATGTATAATCTCTATAATTTTTTACCCATCGATAGAGAAAACGCTTGAAGGGTTGTATGACTCAACACTTTTTCAGTGAACCCTAAGTAGTTGACCCTTAAA